>Ga0155994_153_pt2 | contig 29349 bp, 28 predicted proteins | sample RifCSPlowO2_02_FD_107648 | JGI IMG/M metagenome (GOLD analysis project Ga0155994, IMG submission 107648) | Candidatus Taylorbacteria bacterium RIFCSPLOWO2_02_FULL_50_120
TGCGAATGAATCGAATCCGTGTTCTTATCGGGGATAGCGTCATCGTTGAAATCGACCCGTATGGGGGGAAGGGAAGAATAACAAAACGACTGTAACAGGTAACCTGTAGCTTGTAACTGGAACAGAAAGATCAGTTCCAGTTATTCAGTTGCGGTTATCAGTTGCAGGTTATTTTTATGAGAGTCAAGGCATCCGTCAAAGGAATATGCTCGAGATGCAGGGTGGTACGCCGCAAGGGGTATCTGTACGTTTTGTGCAAAAGTAATCCCCGACACAAGCAGAGGCAGGGATAGGATAACTGGGACACGTAACGGTAACTGTTACTGATCACTGAAGGGAAAAATCGGTTTAAGTTACCTGTCCTCGTTCCAGTCATTAGTTAATTCTTCATGAGAATTTCAGGCATAAACATTCCCGACGAAAAACGACTTGAGTATGGATTGCGGGTTATCTACGGCATTGGACATTCGCGCGCGCTCCAAATCCTTCGCGATGCAAACGTTGAGCCGTCAAAAAACGCGAAAGAACTTTCAGCGGTCGAGGAAAACGCCATACGACATGCAGTTGAAAAATACAAAATAGAGGGAGATCTGAAGCGGGAAGTGTCCGCAAACGTGAAACGCGTGAAGGATATAAAAGCGTATCGCGGAGTACGACATACCAGAGAGCTCCCGGTGCGAGGACAGCGGACAAAAACCAATTCGCGGACCCGTCGCGGCAATATCCGAAAGACGATGGGAACGGGAAGGAGGGCGGCGGAGAAGAAGTAACTGGAACCGGTAACGGTAACATGTAACAGGAACGAAAGAGATAGAAATCAGTTCCAGTTACCTGTCCCAGTTTCAGTCATAAGTTGATTTTCATGGGGAAAAAACGCATAGTCGCAAAAGGAGAAACAGAGAGCGCCGACAAAGCCGCGCAGCATTCTGCGTCAAGAAAGCGCACGCTTGCCAAAGCGGTTTTGTATGTTGAATCCACGTATAACAACACGCGGCTCACGCTTACCGACGAAAGGGGGAACGTGGTCGCTTTTTCATCAAGCGGAGCACTTGGCTTTCGGGGCGCGAAAAAAGGCACTCCGTTCGCAGCGGCAAAAGTCGGCGAAGCAATGGCGGCAAAGGCCTTATCCTTTGGACTTCGAGAAATTAGTGTGGTGGTAAACGGAGTCGGTTCAGGGCGGGAATCGTCCATAAGAGGATTCGTCAACAAGGGACTTTCCATCACGAAGATAAAAGATGCGACGCCGGTGCCGCATAACGGACCGCGTCCGCCGCGACCGAGGAGAGTATAACAGGAACTAGTAACTGTAACTTGTAACAGGAACAAGAGAAAAGCGATGGAAGACGGATAGTTCCAGTTATCTGTACCAGTTACAGTTACAGATTATTTTTATGAGGATTGGACCACGTTATAAAAGAGCCAGGCGTCTCGGAGCGGATATTTTCCCGAAAACCGATTCGCCCAAATATGCGATTCGCGCCGGCAAGGCGCTCGTGAAGGGTTATGGCAGGAGTGAATTCGGGGCACAACTTAAGGAAAAACAGCGAGCGCGGTTTTTTTACGGCATCTCGGAGCGCCAGTTTTCCCGCTATGTGAAAAACGCCATTGCGAAGAAAAGTGAACGTGATGATGAGGCCCTTTACACCGAGCTTGAAACGCGCCTTGACAACGTTATTTATCGATTTGGCATCGCTCCTTCCCGCCAGGCGGCCCGGCAGTACGTTTCTCACGGGCATTTTACCGTTGCTGGCGTTCGAGTCACCGTTCCCTCATATCGCACCCGCATTGGCGATGTTATCCGCTTGCGAAAAGGAAGCGAGTCGAAACGGCCGTTTACCGCTCTTACCGACCTGTTGAGGGACCATGAAGCCCCTCTGTGGCTACGTTTTGACGCGCAGAAGGGCGAGGGAGTGGTGGTCGGCAATCCAAATCTGGTGAAAAACCAGCTTCCTTTCAACATTGCGGCGATTTTGGAATTTTATCGGAGGTAAGTTCGAATGCATCACTTGCGCGCTCAAAGGAAATAGGTTATTATATCTCTCTTGCTTTATTCATTATCAGCATAACTTGGGTGGTTGCGGAAACGATTGAGTAGTGGTTGCCGCCTCCGCCACAATGTATGTCGGATTTCAATATCATTCTTCCCTCCAAGCCAAGAATTGTGAAAGAGGAGGGTTCCACCGGAATCTATGAAATTGATGGACTTTATCCTGGATATGGGCATACGCTTGGCAATTCATTTCGCCGAATTATACTGTCATCTCTTCCGGGCGCCGCCATTACCGGAATCAAAATTGATGGCGTGGAACATGAATTCTCCACGATTCGAGGGGTGAAAGAAGATGTTGTGACCATCATACTCTCCTTGAAGCGCGTCCGAATAGCGATGTTCACCGACGAACCTCAAACACTCACACTTTCCGCAAAGGGCGCGCGGGAGGTAACGGCGGCTGACATCGAATATCCGGGACAAGTTGAAATTCTTAATCCGGAACAGCACATCGCAACGCTTACGGAAAAAAGCGCGGAACTGGCGCTGTCCATGAAGGTGGAGAAGGGTCTTGGCTATATCTCCAAGGAGGTTTTGCAAAAAGACCGTGTTGAGATCGGGCAGATGACGCTTGACGCCATATTCTCCCCCATTAGGCGAGTCAATTATGAAGTGGAAAACATGCGCGTTGGAGACCGTACTGATTTCAACCGTCTGAAAATCTTCATTGAAACTGACGGTTCTATCACTCCAAAAGAAGCGCTTGAGAAAGCGATATATATCATGATATCCCAACTCAAGGCGATTGTCGGCTTTACGGAAGACAAGACGGAGGATGCCGTAAGAGATGAACCTACCGCAGTGGAAGAGCCGATTCAGAAGCGAGAAATTGATACCGAACTCTTGAAGACGCGGATTGAGACCATTGGGCTCTCTCCACGTGCCGCCAATGCGCTCGCCGGAGCGAATATTCGAACGCTTGGCGGATTGGTGAAAAAGAAGGAAGAGGACATTCTCGACATTGATGGGCTCGGAAACAAGGGAGTGCAAGAAATCAAGAAAGTGCTTGGAAAGATGGGAATAACGCTGAAATAGCTTCTAGCTGCTAGCTGTTAGGTTCCTAGGGGGAAATCTTCTCGGACTGAAAGCTAGAAGCTAGAAGCTAGAAGCTAATCATGCGCCATTCAAACAGAGTAAAAAAATTTGGTCGAGAACGGAAGGAGCGGAAGGCGCTCATGCGTTCGCTTGCGGAATCGCTTTTAGAGCGCGGCCGCATACGCACTACTGAAGCGCGGGCAAAAGCGCTTCGCCCATTCGTTGAAAGAATCATAACCCTCTCGCGAAGCGGCACCTTCGAGTCGCGCCGGCTTGTTCGCGCGCGTCTTAGAAATACAATTTCCCTCGGCAGACTCTATCGGAGTGTTGCTCCCAAATACGCGACAGTAAGAGGTGGATATACGCGCGTGGTGAAGGCGGGATTCCGGATAAGTGACGGAGCGAAAATGGCCATCATTGAACTAGTATAATGGAGCGGTTAGGGGCTAGTGTAAAAAATCCGGAGTGCAGACCTGCTTAACGCTAAAATCCTATGCAAAAATACATTATTGACGCGCAGGGAAAAAGACTGGGACGAGTCGCGAGCGAAGCATCGGCACTGCTCCGCGGAAAAGGGCTTGCCTCTTTCAAGCCAAACGCTCTTCCCGCCGTACAGGTAGAAATCGTGAACTCGTCCAAGGTTGCGCTTTCGGAAAAGAAGCTTTCGGAGAAAAGGTATAGACGATACTCCGGCTATCCGGGCGGGTTTAAAGAAACAAGGTTAAGGGAATTTATCGCGAAAAAGGGGATGCGTGAGCTTTTTAGAATGACGGTGCTTCGAATGCTCCCTAGAAACACACTGCGTTCGCGACTTATCAAGCAATTGACAGTCAAAAGCTAGGAAGCTAACAATGGAAACTGACGCAACAGCGGCAAAATACATTGAGACAATCGGCAGGAGAAAAACTGCCGCGGCGCGCGTGCGGATTTTCCCCGAGGGGAAGCAGTCGATTACAGTCAACGAAAAAGACGTTGAATCGTATTTCAAAACTAGAGAACAACGGCGCGTAGCTATAGAGGCCTTAACAAAAAGCAAACTTGCCGCAAAATTCTTAATAACGATACGAGTACGTGGAGGAGGGCTTTCGTCGCAAGCAGAAGCGGTGCGGCATGGAATCGCTCGAGCGCTCGTTTCGTACGACGCCGAACTCCGAAAAAAACTTAAACGCGTCGGCTTCCTCAAAAGAGACCCGCGAAGCAAGGAACGCCGCAAATTCGGAAAAAAGGGAAAAGCCCGCAAATCTCCGAAGTGGTCGAAGAGATAACTGTAGATTTAAATCAAATGGATGGTGCAAATGCAAAAAAGAACGCAAATGAGGTTGAAGCTGATGATGGTGCAGTAGGAGATGATGACGTGGTAACCGAAGAATCCGCCGTCGAAACCGTAGATGATGACGTGGTAACCGAAGAATCCGCCGTCGAAACCGTAAAGGAGCTACGCGAAAAGCTAAAGGCGTGCCAAAAGGAAAAAGGGGAATATCTTACTGGATGGCAGCGAGCAAAGGCGGATTTCATAAATGCGCGAAGGGAGGAAGAAAAGACGATGGCGCAGTTCTCGAAATTCTCCAGCGAACGGATTATACGCGACATCATTCCGGCTCTCGACAGCTTTCACAGCGCTTTCGGCAATAAAGCAAGTTGGGAGAAAGTTGACCTCAATTGGCGCATGGGCGTACAGTATATCTACTCGCAGCTTCTCGCGGCCGTGGAGAAAAGCGGGATGACGCTTATTGAACCGAAGGTTGGCGAGCCGTTTGACACGAAAAGGCATGAAAGTGTGTCTGTCGTGCCGACCGCTACTGAAAGCGAGAACCATACAGTGGTCGAAGTAGTTCAGAAGGGATATGCGCTTCACGGCAAGGTCCTGCAGCCCGGCAAGGTTAAACTAGCCGAATATCATGGCAATTGAAAGCTAGAAGTTGTAAGTTTGAAGCTTAAAAGCAATGAAGCCTACCGGCATAAAGCAATCGAATATTTTCGAAAAGGTCGTCCGCCAAAACGGCAGATTTTTCCGTATACGATTCGTGATTGTCGAAAGGGAAGGGCGAATGCGCGGCAAGATTATTTCCTGCGAACCCGTCGAGGTCATAGACGAAATAGTCACAGTTGAAGGGAAGTACTTCTTTCCTATATCATCTTCCGCGCAGTGCGCCCCTCGAGGAAAGACTTGTCTTCAAGGAATCGTCGCTCCATTTTCAAAGCTTGAGTTTTTTACGAGTCAAATGACTCGTGCTCCTTCTTTCTAAAAGGTTTGGCCTTAAATCTGGGGAAAGGTCAAACCTTTGTGGTTGGTTCGGAAAAGAAAAAGCCCCGCGCGAATGCGAGGCGTGGTCAGCGGACAGTGAGATTATCCCAATCATGGCTGGCGGGAACAGACTTTTCGTCCAACAAGGTTAGGATTCCTGAACATCCTATCTGTTGCGCTTTCGTGCGAATTCGTTGAAGTTGCGCCAACGCGGCCGTGAGATTGGACTGAATGAGTGCGCAACGATACGTAATTCCTTCCTCACCATCAAATCTTACTGCGAACAGAAATGTAGTGGAGGAAGCGTGGTGCCGTGTTAAGGTTTAGTGGTCTGGAAATTAAATCATTGAAAATTAATCGTAAACCATAATTCATTATTCTTAATTCATATAGGACTTACGCAATCGGCGTCATTCCCGTGAAGCTTGTCCTCGCGAAGGCGGGGAACGGGAATCCAGGGCGTTAAAAAACGGCCACATACTGGATTCCCGCCGTAGCCTGCCCTCGACCTGATCGGGGGCGGGAATGACAGAAAATGACGAAACGCGTAAGTCCTATCATAATTCAATCTCTTATGTCCAAAATCATCGGAATCGACCTCGGCACCACCTTTTCTGCGGTCGCCGTGATGGAAGGTGGAAACCCGAGAGTGCTCGAAAACGCGGAAGGAGCGCGGACAACCCCCTCGATCGTCGCGCAGTCAAAGACGGGAGAACGCCTCGTGGGGCTTCTCGCGAAGCGGCAAGCGGTAACCAATCCGAAAAACACCGTCTTTCAAATTAAAAGATTTATGGGACACACCTTTGACGAGGAAGGAGTGCAGAAGGACGCGAAAAACGTGCCGTTTGAAACGCGTAAATCAGCAAACGGCGGCGTTGAGGTAAAAATGAGCGATAGATGGCTCCGACCCGAAGAGGTGTCGGCCATGATTCTTCAAAAGTTGAAAAATGACGCCGAGTCGCGGCTGGGCGAGAAAATCACCGAGGCGGTTATTACCGTGCCGGCTTACTTCAATGACAGTCAGCGGCAGGCAACTAAGGATGCTGGAAAAATCGCCGGCCTCGATGTGAAGAGAATCATCAATGAACCAACGGCGGCCGCGCTCGCGTACGGCTTTAACAAGAAAAAAGATGAAAAGATAGCGGTATTCGACTTCGGCGGCGGCACATTCGACATTTCCATTTTGGAGGTTGGCGACGACGTGATAGAAGTTAAATCAACGGATGGCGACTCCCACCTCGGCGGCCGCGACATTGACCACACAATCGTCGCGTGGCTGTCCGACGCCTTCGCCAGGGAAAACGGTATTGACCTGCGCAAAGACCCTCTCGCGCTCCAGAGATTGGATGAAGCGGCCGAGAAAGCAAAAATTGAGCTTTCCGCGGCCGTTCAAACCGAGATCAACATCCCCTTTATCACTTCCGGAGCCGACGGGCCTAAGCATCTTTTGGTGACGATGACCCGCGCCAAGCTTGAAGAATTGACGCGGGAGTTTATTGACCGGGCCATGACCATCACCCGGCGGGCGATGGAAGCCAGTCCGTTCAAGGTCAACGAAATAGATGAGGTGGTGCTCGTTGGCGGCCAGACCAGAATGCCCGCGATTCAGAAAGCGGTGGAAGATTTCTTCAAGAGGGAACCGCACATGGGCGTTAATCCCGACGAAGTGGTGGCGGTAGGCGCGGCGATTCAAGGCGGCATTTTAGGCGGCGACGTGCGTGACGTGCTTCTGCTTGACGTGATCCCGCTCTCTCTTGGGATTGAGACGCTCGGCGGCGTGGCGACCAAACTGATTGAAAAAAATACGACTGTTCCTACGGCGCGAACGCAGGTGTTTTCCACCGCGGCCGACAATCAAACCTCGGTGGAAATCCACATCACCCAAGGTGAGCGCGCCATGGCCGCTGACAATAAGTCGCTCGGGAAATTCATCTTGGACGGCATTCCGCCGGCGCCGCGAGGGCTTCCCCAGGTGGAGGTAACCTTTGACGTTGACGCCAACGGAATCCTGAATGTTACGGCAAAAGACAAGGCGACCGGCAAGGCCAACTCCATTAAAATTACTGCCTCGTCGGGTCTTTCCAAAGATGAGGTGGAGAAAATGAAAAAGGAAGCAGCCGTGCATGAAGCGGATGACAAGATTAGACGGGAAGGAGTAGAAGCCAAAAATATCGCCGAGCAATTGATTTATACTTCCGAAAAGGCATTGAAAGATGCGGGAGAAAAAGCGCCGGCCGAACTTCGGAAGACGATTGAAGACAAAATCTCCGACATAACACGCGCCAAAGACGCAATGCCGATTGATACTAACGCGCTTAAAATCGCGTCAGAAGCGCTCTCCAGCGAAATACAGAAAATCGGGCAGTATATAAGCCAAGCCAACCAGCAACCGGAAAAAGACGAAGGCGGGAAGGGGCCTAATCCTCATGGGGAGGACGACCAAGGAAATGTGAAGGATGCGGAATTCAAAGAAAAAAAATAAGAGAAGACAGCAACTGTTGAAATCAGATATCAACATCTGATTTCAACACAACAACCTTTGGGCCGGAAACTGAAGCTGACATAAAAACGGCATCTCCAAAATTGACGGAGATGCCTTCTGGGAAGGTGGAGTCTGGCAAAGACAACTATTTTCTAGCTCATGTCCATTCTTCTGCGCTCTGACTGCTCCAATCTTTTGAGCCACTGTTTTCGCGGTATTCGCCCGTCGAACATTCTCTGGATTGCCTTCCAAGCGTGTTCGGAGAGAGGACGCTCTGCGTTATTCGCCTTTCCATTCGGAAAAGTAGCTGACGAATGATTTTTCATAAGTTGTGAGCCGCCTTTTCACGGCCGAGTTTGCCCAATGAACTGCTGTACATATAGAAGTATAGCATATGATGATGCGCGCAGGTGCTGCGACATTCGACTATCCTGTACATATACTTGCATGTTGGGAGATAACTCTTTAAACTAGTCCTATATCAAAAAGTACCCCTTGGAATCGAAAGCGGTCATGGAGGATGCTAAATTTTAATTGCAATAATCATGAGCAAGGATTACTACAATATCCTCGGAGTGGATAAAGCCGCCTCGAAGGAGGAAATAAAAAAAGCGTTCCGGAATTTGGCGCACAAATATCATCCCGACAAGAAGGACGGCGACGAAAAGAAATTCAAGGAGGCCAACGAGGCCTACTCGGTTCTTTCCGATGATAAAAAACGCGCCGAGTACGATTCCTACGGCCGAGTTTTTTCAGGAGGAGCTGGGAGAAGCGCGGGACCAGATGGTTTTGAGGGATTTGATTTCTCAAACTTCGCTTCCGGACAGGGATTTGGCGCGAGTGGCTTTGAGTTTGACCTCGGAAACATTTTTGGCGATTTCTTCGGCGGAGCGCGGGAGAGAGCGCGCCGCGGCAGAGATATTTCAATTGACGTGGAGCTTTCCTTCCATGACGCGGTCTTCGGAACGGAACGGCGAATACTCATCAACAAGACAGCCGCCTGTGACGTTTGCCGGGGGAGCGGCGCAAAGCCGGGAGCGTCGGAAGAAACCTGCGGCATCTGTAACGGCAAAGGTAAAATTCGCGAGAGTCGGCGCTCCATATTCGGTCACGTTCAAACCACGAGAGTTTGCGGAGAGTGCGGCGGCAGCGGCAAGGTTCCGTCGGAAGCCTGCGCCGTGTGCGGCGGAGAGGGCGTCGCGCGAAAGGAACAGGAGGTTCTCGTAAGGATTCCGGCTGGCATAGAAAACGGAGAAGTGATACGGCTTGGCGGCGTCGGAGAAGCCATAAAAGACGGAACCGCCGGCGATTTGTACGTAAAAGTGCATGTTGCCAAGCACCCTCTTTTTAGGCGCGAAAAGAGCAACTTGCTTATGGACCTTTCCGTGAAGCTCACGAGTGCGCTCCTCGGCGATGAATATTCCATCCCCACGCTTGACGGCAACATAACCATTAAAATACCCGAAGGCATCAGACATGGAGAGATTCTGCGTCTGCGCGGCAGAGGCGTTCCAATAGACAGAAGCAGGCGAGGAGATGTGCTCATCAAAATATACATTGACATACCGAGCAAACTCGCTAAGGAAGCGAAGAAATTGATTGAGGAGCTTAAAAAGCAGGGGATATAGCTCTCGGCGAGGCGCTAAAATGCGAACTGCCGTATTGACACTTTTTTTAGTTGCGGCCGCCTTCGGGGTTGTGGCGTTTGTCGTTTTACAACCCTCTTTTTCATTTCAAGCTGGAGGGGGACAGGGTGCTGGCGATACAGCAAAGAGGCGGGCACCTAGCGTAGTTTTGATGCTGTTCGCCGGTGACATCATGCTTTCACGGAAAATTGGCGGGATAATGAAGGAAAAAGGGGACTATCGATTTCATTTCCTGAAGATTGCCTCAACGACCCTACGCGCGGACATTTCGTTTGCGAATTTAGAAAGCCCATTATCGTCTCGCGGAACAAAATCAGGAAGCGCGTATTCGTTCAGAGCAGAACCGATGGCAGTGGAGGGTTTGACGTTTGCGGGTTTTGATGTGCTTTCAGTTGCGAATAATCACCTATTTGATTACGGGGAGAAAGCGCTACGCGACACCCTCTCCATTCTTTCCGAAAATGACATTGCGGCGATCGGCGCCGGAGAAACCTTCCAAGACGCACATGCGCCGAGAGTGATGAAGGTAGGAAGGACGCGGATAGCGTTTCTCGCCTATTCCAATCTTTCCGTACCGTTTCTGGGGCGCGCCAGCTCATCGCCGGCCATCGCTTCATTTGACGATGAAATTTTAAGAGGCGACATCGCCCGCGCGCGAGAGATTGCGGACACGGTCGTCGTGTCGCTGCATTGGGGAGAAGAATATGAGACAAAGCACAATGCCGGGCAAACGCGCGTGGCGAGACTTTTGGTAGACGCTGGCGCGAATATCGTCATCGGCCACCATCCGCATGTAGTCCAGGAAATTGAAAGATACAACGGCGGCCTCATTGCGTATAGTTTGGGGAATTTTATATTCGACCAAAATTTTTCGGAAGAGACGGGAAAGGGTCTCGTCTTGCTCGTTACGCTCTCGGAAGGACGCGTTGCCGACGTGACGGCGCAGGAGGTGATGTTTACTCGCGACTACCAGCCCTACTTTATGGAGGCCAAGAAAGCAGAAACAGCGGAGTAGTTTCCTGACTATTATTTCCTGTTCTACCAGAGTCTCTTTGCTTAGGCGGCAAAATCTGCTACCATAGCGCAGTGGGTAGAGAGTAAGGCGGGATGCAGTATAACGGTAGCTCCGAAGTAGAACCTCTGCCCGCCATTGAGAGAGCCGGAGTATAGTATAGTGGCAGTATACACGCTTCGGGTGCGTGAGGTCTCGGTTCGATTCCGAGTACTCCGAGAGGTAGAAGCAATGAGACATGAAGACGCTACTCACTACAGTCGCCATGGTTATTGTCGCCGCCGCTGTCGCGTTCGCGGCTTGGAAATTGTACGACCGATTGGTGTTAAACGCCTCGCGCGGACAGACAGAATCAGCCGATGAAACCGTTACCGGAGATTTCCCCGGTTTTGACGGGGGAGACGATACCTTGTTTGAAGATGCGAACGTCATTATTGACAGTGATGAGGTGTATGAAGACTTTAGCTTGCCGGACGAGGGAATCGAGCCGACACAACCGGATGATGACGGGGCAGATTTTGAGGGCGTCGGCTTTTAGCATATATAATTGAATTTTCGAAAATATGATTATCGCAGACGTGGAAACAACCGGCGTGGATTCGCGTCTGTGTTCACTCGTATCCATTGGAGCGGTAGAATTTGATAGTCCCAACAATCAATTTTACGTGGAATGCCGCGCGTTCGAAGGTGCGCACATAGAGCGGGAAGCGCTTGTAATTGCCGGATTTACCGCAACGGAGATAAATGACGCAAGCAAAAAAACCGATAGGGAAGCGGTAGAAGCATTTTTAACGTGGATGAAAACGTGCAGAGAATGGACCCTGACGGGACAAAATCCATCTTTTGACCGCGATTTTTTGCAAGAGACCGCGCACCGCTACCATATAAACTGGCCATTCGCGCACCGTACCGTCGACCTCCACACCATTGCATATGAGCGATTCTGCAGAATGGGGAAGAAGATACCGCGCAAGAACAATCATTCCGCGCTTAACCTTGATTGCATTTTGGAGTATGTGGGACTGCCGACGAGGGGACATGCTCACAATGCCCTTGAAGACGCAAAACTTGAGGGGGAGGCTCTCTCACGGCTTATATACGGGAAAAACCTCCTCACATGCTACGAGAAGTTTCCCATTCGAAACGCGCATGAATAAACACGAAAAAGATTGGGAGTCCATCATTGTGGGACTTACACACCCGGTTCTTATTCCTCCTATCATTACCAATCATTACTAAAGCGTCCCGATTCTTGCGCTGAAGATTCCGATATACGCCCCTGTTAGGGCGCATGCGGGCACTGGTCGAAATAAAGAGCCGTTGAAAAAGGCGGAGAAGAATTGACAGGATATCGGAATTGTGCTAATATCGTGGGCACCAATCAGACGTGAGTCTGGTTGTTGTTTTTAATCATCAGACGACGCAAAGCGAACCTCGCTCTGCGCCGGAAGATGCCCGCGATTATGACAATAGAACTGCTAACGACTGCAACATTTCTTCTCTCCACATTCTATGGCGCTTCTGCTCCCGCAAAGACGGATGCTAATTTTGAGATGCCGCCTTCCGAAGCCCGACAAACGGTCTTAGCCGATAGACCGCTTACGCTGGAGCAATACGTGCGCGAATACTTCAGAGATACGCCTATTCTGGCCGAGATAGCGCAGTGCGAGTCTCGCTTCCGGCACCTTGGTAAGGGCGGTGTGGTGCTACGTGGAAAAATGACCGTTGAGGACCTCGGCGTGATGCAGATTAACGAGTTTTACCACGAAGACACCGCGAAGACGCTCGGTCTTGATCTGCATACGCTTGACGGAAACCTGGCGTACGCAAAGTGGCTCTACACAAAGGAAGGTCTAACCCCGTGGCTTTCATCTTCGAAATGCTGGAAAAAATCTGAGCATCTGGCCGCTGTAAAAGCGCCGGCAACTGCCAATTAAACAAAAACTCCGCGTCAAACGGGGTTTTTGCTACCTTTTACATTGAGATGGTTACAAAACTATTCTTGCTTCAATTTGTCCTTTTTGTCCGATACTTCGTCAAGCTAGCGCAAAATGATTTTCGTCGTAGCCGGGCTACGCCTCAATCATTTTGCTGGCTTTCCTCGTCTCGAACAAAAAGTCCTAAATTTCGCTTAAAAATAGTTTTGTAACCATCTCATTTTCATTTTACTCTCTTTTAATGACTCGCCAGAACTCCCTGCCTTCCTAGGCAGGGATGAATGGCGGGTCAGCGAAAGGGGTCGGGGAAACTGTAGTTTCCCCGTGGAGGAGAGCAGTGAGCGAGTCTGCGAGCGAGCGTTGAGAACCGAGGGTTCTTAAAGGAAACTCCGCTCGCCGAACGCCCTGTGCTCCTGCACAGGGATAGGACGAGCGGAGTTTACGAGGGTGGAACTTCTTATTATGAGTACTCCTGCGTACTTATCTGATGCGTGAACATAGCGAGTGGTCGTTGGCGAAAGGAGTGCGCCGAGGTGAAGACGATGATGCCAAGGGAGACCTTTTTGATTAGAGTCCTTCCCCTCCATGAAATTTCTTATGAATATCTCGCAAGTGCTTTGAAGTAACGTGTGTATACATTTGAGTCGTTGCGATATTACGATGACCTAGAAACTCCTGCACGATACGAAGGTCAACGCCTTTATTCATCAGGTCGGTTGCAAACGAATGTCGAAGGGTGTGGGGCGTTGCTAAAAAAGGGGTCCCAGCCATTTTGGAGTATTTTTCCACAATCAACTCAACCCCACGAACGGAAATGCGCTTGGAACTCTTTTTCGGGCCCTTAAAATTGATAAAAAGGGCTTCGTCGTCATCCTGACGCTTTTGAATATACTTCTTAAGCCAACGAAGCGCTCGGTCCGAAAAATAAACCACTCGCGGGTATCCGCCTTTGCCAATTACGCCTAGCTCAAAGTCATTCTTGTTCAGAGCACTCGTTAGCTGCTTAGTATTGAGCGCGGTAAGCTCTGCAACACGAAGTCCTGTGCTAAAAAGCGTCTCCAGAATCGCTCGATCACGAAGTCCAGCCAATGTTTCGACATTAGATGATTCAAAAAGACGGCGAAGCTGTTCTATATTCAAAAACTTGATAAGACGCTCCTTGTGGTCCTTCGGAAGTTTAATTTTTTCCGTGGGAAGCGTCTGGATATTCTTCTCATGAAAGTAGGACAAAAATGACCGGAGCGCTATGAGATAGCGTATCTGTGTAGAAGCGTGGAGGGTCGGAAAGGCGCGACGGACGATATTAGGGCGCCTCGAGAGCCAAACGCGATACTTGGATACATGACTCTCGGTTAAATCTTCGGGAGAAAGACGTTCCAATTTTTGTTCCTTCAACCACGAAAAAAATTTTTGTACGAAACGCGAGTAACTTTTTACCGTGTTCAGGGAGAGTCCTTTTTCCACCTCACAGTACTCAAGAAAATCATTTAGATGTTGGGGAAGCGGTTTGCTCATAGCATCTTTTTTATAAGGCCTATACATGGATTAACCTACATTATACGAGGTATGGTATCTACTGACAACTCGCATTATCCACACCCATTGTCGCTCTTTCCCCTCCTCTTTAGAACTCCGGGAGAAGTCCTCTAATTTTGTTCCCCATCCAAAGCGTCGGAGTAACAATTGCGGTGTTCCAGATTTTTAAAATAATTCCCCGCGCATGGGAAAGATTTTCGCGCGCCTTCGATGAGCTGATGACATCGCGCAGGTTGTATCCGAAAGATCCAAGCGCAATGGTGCCATGACGATAAATAAGAGGTATAGTTTTGGTAAATCCTTCCCTGCTCCGCTTTACGAAGTCCTTGTTCGTGATTTTGAGGTTAAGATTTGCGATTTGCTTTGGTTTGGAAACTGTGATTTGGCGCTTTCCCACTATCATAAATATGATAGTGGATTGAGATATGCTTTTAAATCAGCGATTGGCATCGTGTAGCTTCCGCCGCACACGGCTGATTTGCGGCTCATTATACGAACACCTTGTGTCGCGTAGACGGTCAGATGCAGATGCGGGCCGGTTGCGTAGCCCGTCTCGCCGCTGTATCCGATTGTCTCTCCCGTGGAAACACGCTCCCCTTCACCGACTTTGATGAGCGAGAAGTGCGCATATAAAGTAGAAAGGCCGTTGTCGTGTTCAATAAGAATCCATTTTCCGTATGAGGCCCCGGGACAGACCGTATCGGTATCCCCCACTCCCTTCACGATGCCGCTTAATGCGGCCTTCACGCGCGTACCGGTCGGCGCTCTAAAATCGACTCCATTATGGCCCTTCCCGTTGTACGCTCCGCTTTTTGCAAAAGCGGTATTACCGAACTCCTGCGTGATTGTTATGGAATCAAGAGGCCAATGCAAAACGCCGGAGCGGGCCGGGGGCAATTTAGATGGGTCAACGGTAAAGCGAAGCTCGGCTTCAAATTGCAAAAGCTCCCGTTCAAACGCGTCGCGTTTCGCGACACGTTCAGCGAGTATCCGCCGGTATTCTGCTTCCCTATTTTTTGTGACAGAGAGAAGGTCTGCCTTTGCCCTCCTGTTTTGAGAGAGCAGCTGATTTTTGTCGGAAAGGTCTTCACGGAGAGAGAGCAGTCGCCTCCTGTTTGTCTCCGTTTCCGTCTGTGCGTTCTCAAGGCCGACCTTGAGTTCTTTGGTTCGCGCAAGGTCAGTCCGGATATGCCTCTCGAAACGCTCTATATCGTCAGTCGCGCTCCACACCGTTGAGAGCGAATCGCTTCCAAGCAGTATTTCAACCAGCGTTTTTCGCTCAAGTTCGGCAATATTTTGTATCGCCTCCTTAAGCGCGTCGCGACTATCTTTTATGCGCGCTTCTTTTACCAGTATGGCGTCTCCAAGTTCCTCAAGCCGCAAGTTCACCGCGGCAATCTTGTTTGACGTCAGCTTTATCTCGGCGCCGAGCTTTTTCTGTTCAAGGTCGATATTCTTTATCGTGCTTTGAAGAGTCTTTGTCTCTTTTCCCGTCGTTTCGATTTGTCTTTGATAGTCGGCGATTTCCTGCTCAAGCGATTCTATCGCCGCGTTGCGCTCGGCGATTTTACTTTGCAGTTCGGATATCGTCGCGCCCAACACAGCGCCGCCGTGCATCACCGGCAGGAGAAAACCCGTACCCACGACCAGAAAAAGCGAAAGACGCTTCATCGGCATATTGTACGTTGAATCACGGACGGTGAGAAGCGCTTGAGAGGTCTTTGAATTGAGAAACTCCAGAAAACGTATGATGTTGGGAGACTCTCGAAGCGGGGCGGGACGAACGTGAGCTCTAAAACGCGCGGGATGCTATGGCGTTCCTCAAAAATCATGCGCTGAGGAAAGAATTTCGCAATTCAGCGTCTTAATGACTCGCCAGAACTCCCTGCCTTCCTAGGCAGGGATGAATGGCGGGTCAGCGAAAGGGGTCGGGGAAACTGTAGTTTACCCGTGGAGGAGAGCAGTGAGCGAGTCTGCGAGCGAGCGTTGAGAACCGAGGGTTCTTAAAGGAAACTCCGCTCGCCGAACGCCCTGTGCTCCTGCACAGGGATAGGACGAGCGGAGTTTACGAAACCTATGCTTTGAGACGTTCGCACGCCGCTTTGAGACGGCGAACCGAGGTTGCTTTGCCAAGCATCGCGGCAAGCGTGAAGGGGTCCGGCGATGTTTGCTTGCCGGAGAGGGCGACGCGCATTGGCCAGAGCACATTTCCCTTCCCGTTTGCCTCGGCGTAGGGCATGACTGCCTCCCGAACGGCAGATTTCGTAAAGAAAGCCTCCGGCAGGGCCTCAATGAATGAGAGAATTTTCGGAAAATGGATGCCAGGTTCGCTCGTCGCCTTCTGCCACGTGAGAAGCTCCTTTGGATATTTTGGCTCGCGGAGCAAATAGTCATATTCTCCCCGCTCCATTGCATCTCGTACCTCGCCAAAAAAGCTGACGCGCTCAAAGAGCATCTCCGCTATCGCCTGCTTCTCGCCGGGGGCTCGCTCGCGTAAAAGCGTATCGGGAATATACGGCAAAATAGCTAGCGGCCCCCCGAGCCGTTCAATATGTTTCCGGTTTATCCAGCGAAGTTTCTCCTCATTGAAAATTGCGCCTCCCTTTTGTACCTTATCGAGGTCAAATTCGCGTATCAGTTCCTGCAAAGTGAACACTTCCTTCTCCCCCCCGGGATTCCAACCGAGCAACGCGAGATAATTGATAAACGCCTCGGGAAGATATCCCCTATCGCGGTATTCAGTGACGGAAACGGCGCCATGGCGTTTGGAGAGCTTGCTTTTGTCAGGGGCGAGGATAAGCGGAATGTGAACGTACACTGGTCGTGGAAAACCAAGGGCTTCCTGAAGCAGAATTTGCCTCGGCGTGTTGGAAATGTGGTCTTCGCCACGGATGACGTGCGTTACGCCCATCTCATAATCGTCCACGACAACCGCTAGGTGATAGAGCGGCTCTTCAAGCGAACGTGCGATGACCATGTCGCCAAGCTCTGTCGTATCAAATTCAATAGAATCTCTGATAAGGTCGTCAAACGCGATTTTTTTGTTCGGATTTTTGAAACGTATGACTTCCTGCCGCTTTCCCTCCGTTTCTTTTGAAAGATACGCCCGTCCTCCGGCAATCAATTCTTTCAGATACTTCCGATATGTGTCCTTCCGTTCGCTTTGCTTCCAACACTTCGAACCGTCAGGTAATGCGTCAAGCGAAAATCCGAGCCATTGGAGCGAATCAAGAATATTTTGCTCGTATTCCTGCCTGGAGCGCTCTTCGTCAGTGTCCTCCAGCCGCAGATAAATCTTGCCGCCGTGATGTTTTGTGAACAAATAGTTGAAAAGCGCGGTTCTGGCGCCACCGATGTGCAAATTCCCGGTTGGAGACGGAGGGAAGCGAGTTACAATTTTCATCCGTCTAATCCTAATCTAGCATTGTTTTAAGTGCAATACTTGGAAAAGCTTCTTCTTGACTTTAATCCGAGGAATGGGATCGTCACAAGGATTTCTTACTTCTCATGCCTCAGCGCGATGTTCAAGATTTCCCGTGCGATGACTGAAGCGGCATCGGGTTTCGCAAAATGCGAAGCTCGCTTTGACATTTCCTCATGGCGGCCGCTATCTTCGAGGATTTTTCTCGCCTCATGTATAAGAATGCTCGCGGTCAGATTGTTCTCCTCAAGCACCACAGCGGCTCCGTGCTCCGCATACGCATACGCATTTTCGCGCTGGTGGTCGCCGCTTGAAACGGGAAATGGGACCAATAGTGACGGTTTGCCCCATGCCGCTATTTCAAAAATGGTGGAGCCGGCGCGCGAGATGATGAGGCGAGCAATCCTGCCCGCTCTTCCCATCTGTGTAGTGCTAAGATACCCGATTGAATGGTAGCGGCGCTTAAAGGGATGATTCTGCAAAATTACCTCCGCCCGCGCCTGCATATCGGCAAGGTGCTCCTCGCCGGTCTGATGAATGACTTCAAACGTTAGCAGAAACTCCGGAAGCGCTTGGAGCACCGTCTCATTAAGCGCCGCGGAACCGAGCGAGCCGCCAAGCACAAGAATGACCTGTGTTTCTTCCTCCAGACTCAACTCTTGTCGCAGAGACGCCGCCGCCGACAATAGGTCGCGACGAATGGGATTTCCAGTGTGAGCAACCCGTCCCTTAGGAAACGCGGAAAGCGCTTTTTCAAATGAAACCGCGACGCGCGCGGCAAATTTTCCGGCCCACCTATTGACCCGTCCTGGGACAGCGTCCGATTCGTGAATAAAAATCGGAATTTTCCAGAACCGCGCGGCAAAGAGCGCCGGAAAACTGCCAAATCCTCCCTTCCCTACCACTACGTCCGGATAGAGACGAAATATAAGCGTGGCGGCCTTGATCGTGGCAAACGCCGTTCTGAAAATATCGGTAATGTTCTTCAGTGAAAAGTAGCGACGAAACTTCCCGGTCGGGAGGGAAATAAACGTTATGCTGTTCTCAAACAAAAGGCCGGGGTCATATGGGTCCGGCGCCATGAAAAAGAGCGTTGGCGGGATGAGCCGCTCATCGCGCGAAATGGCATGCAATTCCTCTGCAATGGCAATGATGGGGTAAAAGTGTCCGCCCGATCCACCGCCGGTGAAAAGTATCTTCATAGTTTATTCGCTTACTAGCTTACTAGCTTTTTGGAATCGACTAAACAGCTAGGAAGCTAATAAGCTAAGCAGCTGATTTCTGGTATCGAGAAATGTTGAGTAGTATTCCCGTCTCAAACAGCGTGATAACCAGCGCTGTTCCGCCGTGGCTTATGAACGCGAGCGGCAGACCCGAGAGCGGAATAATAGCCAACATGGAACCCATATTCATGAACGCGGAGGCCCCTATGAGTATAACAATTCCAATAGAAAGCAGTCCACTAAAGAGATCCGGCGCGCGCGACGCGATACGGAGGCCCCGCAAGAAAAACGCAAGGAAAATCCCGATGAGCGCGACGCTACCGAGAAATCCGAACTCTTCGGCCGCAACCGCGAATATGGAATCCCCGATCGGTTCGGGAAGGTATGAAAACTTCTGCACACTTTGCCCAAATCCCCTTCCCGAGAACCCGCCGGAACCGATTGCGATAAGCGATTGATTCACCTGCCATCCCGCGCCCTGCACGTCGGTCGCCGGTTCAAGAAAAGTGGTGACGCGCTCCTTAAGATATGGCCTCCAATACACAAGCGCGGCAAGTCCGATAAGGCCGATAAGCAAGACAGCGCACACATGACGCCATCTGCCGCCCCACGCGATGAACATGGAAAGGAGCGCCGCAAATAGTACGATGAAGGTATCCGTATCTGGCTGCAGTAAAAGAAGGGCGCCGGCAACGGAAGAAAGCAAAAGAAGCAGCAGCGGACCGCGTGAAAAAATCCGACTTTTTTCCTTCATCGCCGAAAGAATAGCCGCCGCATAGATGACGAATGCGAGCTTCAAAAGTTCCGCCGGCTGAAATGACAGACCAAAAATGGAAATCCAACGCCGCGCGCCGCCGTGTTCCACTCCCACGCCGGGAATGAACACAAGAATGGAGAGTGCAGTGGAGAACAGAAGGAACGGCAGCGTGAGTCGGCGAAGTTTCTTGTAGTGAAATAAAGACGCCATGTAGGCGGCGCAGATGCCTATTGTGGTCGCGAGGAGACGCGAGATAATGATACTCTTGAAAGAGGCTCCCTCCCGCGCGTGCAATCCGATGGAAGCAGAGAGAAAAATAAAGAAACCCGCGGCGATAAGGCCTATCAGTATCCACAGGAGCCACCGGTCGACCGGGTCGGATGTTTTAAGATATGTTCGCAATAGCATCTATAAAAAACTAGGACTCGTTTCAAAACCCTATTCGCTGTCTGCAAAAGCCGCCTCTGCGCAGACAGGCAATCCAAAGATTCGCAGTATTCGAATCGACGATGCGGAATGGGTTCTTAAACAATAGCGCCACGGTAGGATTTTGAAATGAGTTCTAACTTACTAACGTCAGCGTGAGGCCAATAATGGCGAATATGACCGAAAGCACCCAGTACCGCATCGTCACCTTGTATGACGGCCAGCCAATGGCCTCAAAATGATGATGTAGCGGCGATATAACAAAAAGCTTCTTGCCGAAAAGTCGCCGGTACAGGCGCTGCAGAATGACCGACGCGCTCGTCGCAAAGAGCGGAAGGGCGATGAGCGGAAGCGCGAAAAGTCCCTCGCCGTCTCCCAGCGAATCCGTCATAAACGCAATGACCGAAAGGCAAAGCGTCAAAGCCATGCTTCCGGTTTCCGACATATAAAATCGCGCCGGAGGAATGTTAAACCAAAGAAACGCAAGAATGCCGCCCACGACCGCTGCGGAAAAGGCGGCAAGGTTGATCTGCGCCTGGAAGAAGGCGATGGCTCCATAGGCGCCGAAGATAACGGCAAAGATTCCTCCGGCCAGTCCGTCTATGCCGTCTATGATGCCCCCCGAATAGACGGCGAGTATGACGAGGACGAAAAGCGGGACAATGAGTGTACCAACATAAAGCTCCCCTAAAAAGGGAAGCCCGACCGAGACCACGTCGAGCTTGTAATGAAACCAAAGGCCGAGGAGAATGCCCACGGCGGAAACAATAAGGAGCCGTTTTTTAAGCGAAAGGCCGCCTGCACGGTTGTCCTTGATGCCTTGTATTTCGAGCATGTCATCTACGAGGCCTATCACGGCTCCGATGAGAAGCGCGGTGAGCGGAATCCATGTTTGGTCCCGGCTTAGAAAATCCAGTTTCGCGAGGAGCGGAACATTGGCGATTGCTCCGGCCGCAGAAACGGCAAAGACAGCGAGCGTCGCGGAAAACCAAATGACGATACCGCCCATCCTCGGCGTCCCAGTCTCGCGGTGTTCATGCAATTTGTTGAAGAGCGGCGCGTCGCTTCCTTTGCCAGCGCTCTTTTTCCACATCTTTCTCGCGTACAATTCATGGGAAAGAATCGGGGTAATGCCGATGCCGATGGCGAACGAGAGAAGCGCCGGTATAAATATTTTTATGAGGTCTAGAAGCATGAATTATGAAATAAGAATTATGAATTATGAATGAAGAAGAAAAAAGACATTTCTAGGACTTACGCAATCGGCGTCATTCCCGTGAAGCTTGTCCTCGCGAAGGCGGGGAACGGGAATCCAGGGCTCTAAAAAACGGCCACATACTGGATTCCCGCCTACGCGGGAATGACAGAAAATGACGAAACGCGTAAGTCCTAATTTCCTTAATTCATACTTCTTGATTCTTAATTCTGCTGGAGGAACTCCAGTGTTGCCCACACGAGCTTTCGAACATCGTTGAACCGCTCATCAATCGTGGAGCCCAAGACGGAAATAACGATTGGGTAATTAAAACCTGCGTCGAATGCAATAACCAGGTTCCCGCCGGCAAGGTCGGTATACCCGGTCTTGCTCGCAATAAGCAAGGGCAGAGTATCGACCTCCTTGTTGGTATTTTGTGCAGAATAGCGGCCGCCATTTTCGTTTCCGAATTCAAGTTCGCTCCATCTCGTCTCCGCGAAAACCGCCGGAAATTGCAGAAGTGCGTACGCAAGCAGGCGGGCTGTTTCCTTCCCGGAGCTTACCGCTCCTGGGTGCGTCTCGTCGATGTCCAGTCCGCTCTCATTGAAAAAGCGCGTGGATGAGAGACCGAGACGGGCGGCTTCTTCGTTCATCTTCTCGATGAATAGTCGGCGGTGGTCCTCGTCGGAGAGAGCGCGTACGGCAAGCATTTCTCCAATCGCGGAAGAAACCGCGGCGGCCGCATCATTGGAAGATTCCAGAAGCATGAATTTGAGGAGGTCGCGAAGGAGCCACCGTTCGCCGACTACAAGTCCGCTGTCTCCCTCCTCTTTGATTGCCTGCGGGGCGATAGTAATGTACGTCGTTTCCGGAATAAGGGAAAGTGCTACCGCGGCAGTCATGATTTTCGTTATTGAGGCGAGCGCAAGCGGTTCCGTTTCATTTTTTGCAAACAATGTTTTCCCTGCCCTAGCATCAAAAACATAGGCGGCCCTGGCGGCAAGCTCAATTGCCTGATATGGGTTTTCGCGCGGCTCGTCGTAGATTGCAGCTGCCGCGACAAAACCCCCATGGGCGTCGGGAAGCTCCTTCCCTGGTAATAAAATCGAAAAGAAGGCGAGCAGCATCGCCATCCAGAAGAAAATTTCCGGAGGCGCGTATCTTTGAAATTGGTAGAGTCCGTTACGCATGTGATGTATCTCCTGGAGCTACTCCTACCGCAAGAGCTTCGCTAGAGAGTATTCCTTCTTCCGAAGGCGCGGCCGCTGCCATGTCGAGTTCCTTGCGTACGGCCGCAAATTCGGGCAAATCCTCCAACTTCGGAATGCCCAGAAGCGCACAGAGCTCCACGCTGGCACGGTAGAGAAACTGCCGCTCGTCTATCTCGCTCTGTTTCCTCTCCACAAGACCTCGTATGAGGAGATTCCTAAGTATCGCCGTTGAGTTGATGCCGCGTATATATTCTATCTCTCGTCGGTTCAGCGGTCCTTTATAGAGAATGATGGAAAGCGTCTCAAGCGCCGCTTTGCTTAGTTCTCCTGAAAGCTCCTCTTTGCGCGCCCGTTCAATAAGTTCATGCGCTCCGGAGGCGGTAGAAAGCGCGATGTCTTCTCCAGTCTGAATAAGCGCGATGCCGTTCCCTTCCAATTTCCCTTGCAATATCTTGAGTGCATTTTTTATATCGGCCGACGGCAGTTTGAATACACGGCAGAGTTCCGCGAGCGTCATCGGCTCGCCTTTCCAGAACAACAACGCTTCTATTTGGGCATAAAGTTCCATAGGATTCAATGACTTTAGGACTTACGCGTTTAACCAATGATGGCTATGTTCTCATTCTGTCATTCCTGCGGAAGCAGGAATCCAGGCCTTAAAATGATGCCCTGGATTCCAATTCCACGAAATTTCTGCCCTCGTTATTCAGTCATTCAGTTATACGTTATATGTTATTCAGTAGTGTGGCACATCCACACGTTCCGTTTCCATCATAATGTTTCCGTGCGGCGCATCTTGAGTCGCCGTGATTATACCTTCTTTTATCAGCTCAAGCATCGCCAAAAACCCCACAATTACTTGTACGCGGTTTCCCCTAAGGGCGCCGGCAAATTCCTTGAAACTTATTCGAAGCGCCGAGGAAACGCGTTCCTTCAATTTCTCTATCATCTGTTCAATGCTTATCGCTTTGCCTACAACCACCCTCTGGAGCGCCTCCGCCTTCGGCAGCGCCGCGATAATCGATTTCACGGCGCGAAGAAGGGTCGCCACCGACACACTGCGTGGAGGAGCGAATATCGGCTCCCTGTTCCTCTCCCGCGGAAGGTATAATGGCGAGCGTCCAAATAGCCGCCGCACGTGTCTCCCCAGTTCCCGAAAACGCTGCAGGAGTTTCAGGCGGCGCTCAAGTTCATCAATGCTCTCGGTTTCTTCCTCCGACAGCGCGAACTGCGGAAGAAGAGCTCGAGACTTTATGAGAAGCAAAGTCGAGACAATAAAGGCGAATTCAGCGCTTTCGGCAATTGAAATATCAGGGCGGTCCTTCGCGTACAGCAAAAAATCATCCGTCACGCGGGAAAGGGCGATGTCGCTGATGTGGAGCTGTTTCTTCTCTATGACGGTAAGCAAAAGGTCGAGCGGCCCCTCAAATTTTTCCTGTTTGATTTCAAAAACCATCGCAAAATAGTAAGTAGATAGTAACTGGTGTCAGCAGCATGCGGAAAGGAAACGTTGCCCCGCTATAGGCCATAAATAACTGTTACCGAAATCTCTGGTTACCGCGGGCGCGTTTTTGAATGCGAAAAATCTTTGTAATCAGGGTATCAATCTGTCGTTGAAGCTCGTCTTCGCGGGCGGTACCTTCAAAAATGAATCCTAGGCGCTCCGGAATTGCGGCGCTTTTTTTGTTGTTGACGCTGCATTGGATTCGTATGCGGTGCAGGTGAAGCTCTTTAAAACCATAAGTAACGAGAGCGTGAACGCAATCAGTCATAATTCCCTTCCCTTGGAGCTCCTCCGATATCCAATAACCGATGGAGGCCTTTTTATGCTCGCGGACAATCCGACTAAATCCGATGGAACCGATCAATTCCCCGTCGCGATAAATCCCGAGGTCCAGCATTTCTCCGGCTTGTGCGCGCTCAATGCGCTTCCGAATGTTCTCAAGCGAGTCCGCCTGACCTTTCTGCTCCGGTACCCACGGAAGCCATTTCTCCAGATACGCGCGATTTTTATCCACGAGCGCATAGAGCGCGCCGGCCTCCTCCGATTGAATGAATCTAAGTTCGACGCTTCGCCGCACCGGAATTGAAAAAGCTCTCGTATCTATATCCATCTATGCAACCTATTCAAGAACATACCAACAATCTCAAGTTTGTAAGTATGTTTTCGATGTGGTGTAATTATTTCTGGTTCAATCGGATGCCAAGCTCTTTGAGTTGGGTCGGTTTTACCTCGGCGGGGGCGTTCATCATCAGGTCGCGGCCTTCTCCAGTTTTGGCGAAAGCGATAACCTCGCGGATACTTGATTCATTTGCGAGGATGGTGACAAATCGGTCCAGCCCCCACGCGATGCCGCCGTGTTCCGGCGCGCCATATCGATAGGCCTCCAACATATGGCCGAAATTCTTTTTGATGTCCTCCATGGGGTATCCCATAACTTTAAAAACAGCTTCAATCGTTTCCGGGTTGCTTCCTCGGATGCTTCCTCCCCCAATCTCACTGCCGTTGAGCGCCACGTCATACTGTGTCGTAAGTATCTCCGGAATGCGCTCTCCTTTAAGAAGCCATTCCTTGTGTTCGGGTTTAGGAGAGGAGAACGGATTGTGCGTAAAGGTCCAGCTGCCGTCATCTGCTTTCTCAAAAAACGGGAAATCAATCACCCAGCAGAAAGCGAGCAGGTTCGGGTCGTTTTTATCCGTGCGAAGGTCCGGCCGGTCAGTCTTATAGGTGCTCATCGCCTCTTTATATGAAATCCGAGGGAATGGCAGTTCTTGAATTTTCTTATGTGGAGCAATTTCTTGAACAAGTTCAATCAGGAGTTTTTCATTAAGATCCATCACATCCTCCCGCTCCACATAGGCCATCTCAAGGTCAAGCTGCGTGAATTCCGGCTGACGGTCTCCGCGCGTGTCTTCGTCGCGGAAACAGCGCGCAATCTGGAAATACTTCTCAAAGCCCGCAACCATGAGAAGCTGCTTATACTGCTGGGGAGACTGCGGAAGCGCGTAAAAGAGTCCCTGCTCGCGGCGCGAAGGCACGATAAAGTCGCGTGCGCCTTCCGGCGTTGATTTGGTAAGCTCTGGCGTTTCAATTTCAATAAATCCCTCCCTGTCCAAGTAATCGCGAATAAATTTAATGATCTTATGGCGCAGTCGCAGGTTCTGTTGCATGCGCGGGCGGCGCAGGTCCAAGTACCGATATTTGAGGCGGCTTTCCTCGCCGATGTCGTGGCCATCGCCGCGCACTTCTATTGGCGGGGTTTCGGCTTTGTTTATGACGGCAATGGAAAGCGCCTCAAGCTCCACTTCCCCATTCGGCTCATTTTTATTTATCAATTTCTCCGGCCTTTTATTCACTTTGCCGGTTACCGAAATAACCCATTCTGGCCGAATGGCGCCGGCGAGTTCATGCGCTTCTTTGCGGCCTGGAAGCGCGATTATCTGCACTTTTCCGCTCTCATCGCGAAGGTCAATAAAGATAAGTTTGCCGTGGTCGCGACGCACATCCACGAAACCCGCGACGGTTACTTCGCCACCTACCTGCTCCTTTAAATCTTTTGTGGGTGTCCTGTTTTTCATATTTAGTAGGACTTACGCATTTCTTCCCTTTCTGTCATTCCCGTCCCCGATCAGGTCGAGGGCAAGCTACGGCGGGAATTCAGTATTTGGGCGTTTTTTAACGCCCTGGATTCCCGTTCCCCGCCTTCGCGAGGACAAGCTTCACGGGAATGACACCGATTGCGTAAGTCCTATTTAGTATAGTTTTACTCCCAATCTTTCGCGTACTTGCTCCATTTTTGCCGAAGCTTTTGCTTTCGCTTTTTCCCCTCCCCTCTTCAGTACATCAAGTACCGCATGTACATCACCTGCAATTTCTTTTCTCTTTTCGCGAAGCGGCTTGATGAACGCTTTGATGTCGGCGAAGAGCAGCTCCTTAAGCTCCTTGTACTTCCCCGCTTTACTCTGGTAAAGAGTAGCCAAGTCGGCCTCGGAGCGAAACAGCTTGTGAATTTCGTGTACATTTTTCGGAACGCCGGCGCTGGAGTCGGTCACGATACTCATCACAAGCTTTTCAATTTCAGCGTCCTCGGCAAAAAGTGGAATTGTGTTGCCGTAGCTTTTGCTCATCTTCCTGCCATCAATCCCCGGCACCACGGCAACGTTTGAAAGAATTTTTGTTTCCGGCAATTTAAAAGTATCCCCGAAAATACGGTTGAATTTTTCCGCCGTGTCGCGGGTAATTTCCACGTGCTGTTTCTGGTCGGCTCCGACAGGCACGACATCCGTATCATAGAGGAGTATATCGGCCGCCATAAGCATCGGATAATTGAAAAGCCCGACGCTGATTTCTTTGTTCTTGGCCTCGGCGTCTTTGAAGGCGTGCGCGCGTTCCAAAAACGGCATGGTTGTTATGGTGTCAAATATCCACGCAAGTTCCGTATGCTCAGGCACATCGGATTGCTTGAAAATGACCGATTTTTTCGGGTCAAGCCCGATGGCGAGATAGTCGGTTGCAAGGTCAATAATGTTTTGACGCATCACGGTCGCGTCCCGCGTAGAGTTCAGAGCATGGTAGTCAACAATCATGAATAAGCAATCGTGGTTGTTTTGCATCTCCACGAACTGCCTCATCGCTCCGAAATAGTTGCCGATATGCGATCTTCCGGAGGGCTGGATGCCGGAGAGAAGGATTTTTCTGTCTTGCACCATGTCAAAAATACTACCAGTAATCTATCGTTTTGGCGAGGCGCTTGTCTGTAACTTTCCACCCGCCGATACATGGCGTAATTCCTCCTTTAGGAAAGGGAGAATGAGAGGTGTGGACACTTACGCTACCGAAGCCGGTTTTTATTTGTGCGGGATTATCCTTGTTGCTGCAGGAGCGTGATGGTACGATTGCCGTATGAGTCACTACGCGCGATACGCCGTCCGTCTTGCAAAACAGGCGGGAGACATTATCAAAAAGGATTTCACGACGGTAATGGAGAAAAGCTGGAAAGCAGACGGCACTCCCTTGACAAAGACCGACCTTTCGGTCAATCGGCTTGTGCTTGATTCAGTGAGGACGACCTTTCCGGACCACAGTATCCTCTCCGAGGAAGGCAATGATTTTCGCGAGGCGAGTGAGTTTGTATGGGTCTGCGACCCGCTTGACGGAACCATCCCGTTTTCGCACGGGATTCCTGTGTGCGCATTTTCGCTTGCCCTCGTGCATAACGGTGAAAGTATTCTCGGCGTTGTGTATGACCCTTTTATGGATAGAATGTTCGTCGCGGAGAAAGGTAAGGGAGCATTCTTGAACGGGAAGAAGATTAGCGTTTCTTCGCAGAGGACATTTAAACACGCTTTGTTCAGCGTGGTGCACTGGAACGGTGCGCCCTTTGACTTTTCCCGCACAGCAACGGTTCTGAAAAACGAAGGCGCGCGGATCAGCAATGTCTCAATTTCTTACATGGGGGCGCTCGTCGCCGCCGGAGCGTTTGCCGGCACTATTTTTCCCGGCGACCAACCGAATGACACCGCGGCAGTCAAGGTGCTCGTGGAGGAAGCCGGAGGCAAAGTGACCGACATCTTTGGTGATGAACGGCACTATGACCGCCCCATTAAAGGGCATGTCGCCTCAAATGGCGTCTTGCACAGCAAACTGCTCGCACTGATAATTGAAACGCTTCCCGAACATCAAAAAGGAGGTACGACTTGAAAGCCGAATCTTCTACTTTTTTAGAGCTGTTCTCTGTTAACCCACCTCGCGCAGAAACGCGGGAGGTGAGTTTATTCGCACAACTGGTAGTAGCGAACTCTTTTTCATAGTAGTATCTTAAAAGAGGCGCTCGTTCGTGTGAGCGGGCGCTGAAAAGAAACATTGAAAACTAGAGATGCAATGAATACACACTTACTCTTGCTGGTCGGCGGGTTGTTCATGACAATCTGCTCCGAGTCACTGCGTGCCGCTACCCGCGCTTCTGTCGCGAATGCGGTACTCCCAAATCCCGAACTAGCGCAAATTCCCGAATACATTGTCATTGACCTTGGAACGCTGGGCGGCACGGAAAGTCACGCGCGCGACATCAATGAGCGCGGAGAGGTGGCTGGCGTATCGCAAAACGGCGATTCCGGTAGCTATCATGCATTCCTATACTCCAATGGTTCTCTGCAGGATCTTGGAACGCTCAATGCGGAGCACAGTGAAGCATTGGGAATCAACGACCATGGCGAGGTTGTTGGGGTAATATGGAATGACGATTACAGCTTGTATCATGCCTTTCGGCACTCCGACGGCACCATGGAGGACTTGGGGACTTTGGGGGGAAAGTACAGTATTGCCTTCGACGTTAACAATGCCGGACAGGTAATCGGTTGGTCAAGAATCGGTGATGCGTTGGGTTCCAACCGCGCGTTTCTCTACGAAAATGGGGTCATGCGAAGTCTTGGCCGATTACAAGGAGGCAACAATAGCGAAGCGTTTGGGATTGACAGCGCAGGTCATGTTGTCGGCGCGTCAACAATCTTTGGTTTCGGGAGGAACCGCGCGTTTCTATATTCAGACGGCACGATGAAAAACTTGGGTACATTGTTGGGCGACAGTCAGGCATACGGAATAAGTGATGCCGGCCACATAGTTGGCGAGTCAACTATCAATAGTTTCGGAGAGACCCGCGCCTTTCTCTTTGCGGATGGTCGCATGCAAAATCTGGGTACGCTTGGAGGCAGCTCAAGCTGGGCATATGGGGTCAACGATTTTGGCCAAGTAGTCGGCGAGTCAAAGGTCGCTAGCAAGATTCACGCCTTCCTATACTTGGACGGTTCCATGCTTGACCTCAACGACCTAATTGACCCGTCCTCGAAATGGCGCCTAAATAGGGCAACTGCGATCAACAATGCTGGACAGATTGTCGGTACTGGAATAAATCCATCCGGTGAGAAGCATGGGTTTCTGCTTAATCTATTCACAGCTCCTAATGCCCCACCGGGGATTGGAACACAGTCCGTACAACCAACTTATGGCGAGCCACCCAAACGCGAAGACGGAAAGGACAGTCTCATTGTGGTAACACATGGGTGGAATCCTGATGTCAAATGGCTGGATGAAATGACAAATGCCATCACGGGGTATCTTACCGCGAGCGGACTCAAAAATTGGCAAGTGCACGCGCATAAGTGGGTTGAGAAAGC
>Ga0155994_118_pt1 | contig 13349 bp, 10 predicted proteins | sample RifCSPlowO2_02_FD_107648 | JGI IMG/M metagenome (GOLD analysis project Ga0155994, IMG submission 107648) | Candidatus Taylorbacteria bacterium RIFCSPLOWO2_02_FULL_50_120
GCTTTCCCTCCCTCTCTGGCCGCCTTTTGAAGCGACGCTTCCTTGCTCGCTGGTTTGCTGGCGAGACCTCTCCTGGAACTATCCCGGCGCGCCGGCTGAATGGGTCCCAACAGTTTATTGTTTATCGGCATATTCATTCTTTTTTTCTTTTTGTGCTGTTTCTTCGCTCGTCTCCGGACGGAGTGCGAAAACGGACTCTCTTGCGAGAGCCCGTTTCTGTGTTCTTCTTGTTTCAACCTGTCAATCAATGAAATCCTTTACCTGTCTGAACAACACACAAACCGACTCTCGATTCCGAGCGCCGTAAAAGAAAAAGCTAAAAAAGCGGTTTGATGTCATGACTAGAGCTTGTGAAAAAACGACTGACAAAGACGAGAAGTCAAGGGTTTTTGAACAAGCGCTAACAGCATACACCCGTCAAGAAATTCGTCAACTTCGGTCGGGAATAGAGGTCGGAATTACCAAGTCCGTTTCAGATAACTCCACCAGCGAACCCGCGGCAATCTCGCCGCGAAGCATCTTTTCGGCGATTACCTGCTCCACTTTTTCCTGAATGGCGCGATTCATTGGGCGCGCGCCGAACTTTGGGTCTTGCCCGGCGGATACAAGATACTCCACCAGCGGGTCCGTAACGATGAGTTCAAGCCCCTTTTCCTTGAGTCGCTCGCCGAGCCGTTTCAATTGGAGCCGCGCGATGAGTCGGAGATGCTCATCGTGGAGCGGATGAAAGAGAATCACTCCGTCAAAGCGGTTGAGAAGTTCCGGCTTGAAGATTGCGCGATTGATGATTTCGGAGATTATAACATCCTTATTGAGCGGTTTCTTTTCCTGCGACATCTTCCAGATAAGGTCGCTTCCCGCGTTGGAGGTCGCGATAATCATGAGGTTGCGCGCGTTCACCCGTTTGCCAAACACGTCGGTGAAGAAACCCTCGTCAAGGATTTGCAGGAAAAGGTCGTGAACCTCCGTGTTGGTCTTATCAAACTCATCCAGAAGCAGGACCCCGTACGGCCGCTCCCGCAGGAGCGAGGCAAGCACGCCCGCTTTGCCGCCCTCAAACGTCCCAATGAGCCGGTTTAAGGCGTCATCGCTGTGGTATTCGGACATGTCTAGCCGAATAATGGAGTTCTCGTCGCCGAAAAACGCCTGCGCAAGCGCTTTCGTCGTCTCTGTTTTGCCGACGCCGGTGGGACCGAGGAACAAAAACGAGCCGATGGGACGATCCTCTCTGCTGATGCCGGAGCGCGCTCTCCGGAGCGCGCCAGAAATCGCCTTCACCGCTTCTTCCTGTCCCACAATGCGCTCGTGCAATATTTCTTCAAGCTTCAAGAGTCTTGTCCGCTCCTCCCCACTCGCTTCCGAAACGGCGATACCCGTTTTTTTTGAGACCAGGTCAAGTACGTCGTCCTTCTGCACTATGCGCTTACCCAAGGATTTCACTTTCGGGACAAGTTCCAGGAGCAGGTCGATGGCTTTGTCCGGCATGACGCCTTCAAAAAAATACCGCTCCGCGCTTTCCGCGACCGCACGAACGGCCGGATAGGTGAACAGCACCCCGTATTTCGCTTCCGCGCGCGCCGCTTCTCTCTCAAGGATGGGAATGGAACCGGAAACGCCGGCTTCATTGATAAGCACGCGTTCAAAGCGCTCCCGAACCTTCGCGTCCGACTCAAAAACCTGCCGATACGCGCCCCGCTCAACGATTGCCACTATTTGAATGCTTTTGGACGTTAGAAATGGGTCAATGAGCGAAAGGGCGTTGGAACCGATTGAGTGTGCGCCCTCGTAAAACTTCTCGAAATCGTCAAACACAAAAATGATATTGCCGGCATGGGCGGCCTCGGAAAGAAGTTTGGCACATTCCGTCTCAAAGGCTGCTTTCGTTTCCAGCGCTGAGACGAACGGCGCGCCGTTAAAAATGAAAATTTGTTTGTGCTCTAAGGGCGGAAGCACGGTGCCGGCGCTGATTTTGCGCTGGAGGCGCGAAAGCGGGGCAAGCTTCGGTACCCCTTCCTCTCCGACCAGCATGACGTTCGCCTCGCGGCCGCGCGAGAGAATGCGCTCTATCTCGCCGGCCTCTCGCTTGCCGAACGTTCCCGCGCTCCCCGAAGAGAACGCGGGATGCCGCGAAATCGGCACTGCATAGCGCATAAGCCGGATGATTTCTCCATATCCCCAATCCTTGCCAATGCCCGGAATCCGACCAAGGGCGTCCTTGCTCCACCAGCGAAAATTCTCCTTGCGGTCGCTCTCAAAGCGGGAAACCCATTCCGCCGCACCGACGAAATCACCCGTCTCAATCTTGTGCGATAAGAGAAAGTGCTTGAGTCCTTCGTCATAGCGCAGAAGCGCCTCGGCAAAATCTCCAAGGCCAATCGACTCCTCTCGAAGAACGATATCAAATACAGTGGCTGGGCGCGTCCTCTCTTTAATGAATGAAATGACGTCCTCGCTCAAAAGCCCGAGACGAAGCATGCAGGCGCTTCCAAAGCGCGACACGAGAAAATCCAGTACTGGCTCGTTCGTTCCCGACGTTACGACGCGGGCGACTTCGTACCGCAGTATGGAAGCGTGCAGCCGTAATTCGGGAAGCGTCGTGACCGAGTCCTTAAAATATGATGAGGCAAAAAACCCGTACCACAGAGCCGCAAAAAGCCACAGGGCCGTTGCGATGGAAAATATGGATTTAAACAGCGGAAAAAACTCGTCGGCGGCCGCAAAGAACACCGGAAAGGTCTCCGTTACGGAAGGCAACGCGCGTAAAACGACAAAGATGATACCGGCGGCAAGTACGAGCGTGAATAAAATACGCAGGGTCTTCTCAATCACCCGCAGGTGGTGCCCGGAGATGAGTGCTTCACTCTGAAGTGCGCCGCGATACGCGATTGCCGCCTCTTGTAGTTTTGAATAAATCATTTCGTTAAAGGTGGGCCGCTAAATACCAGAGAGTGAACTGCCGTTCAAAAAGAAAGCGCGCCGGAAACGCCGGTAATAAGAAATATCACAATAAGAATGGGCAGAAACGGCCACAGTGCGATACAAGCGGCAAAAAGAACGGAAAAGAGCAAAAGTGCGAGAAGGCCGGAGAGTATGGTAGCGGTGCGCACGAAAAATCCGATGAGGCGAAGCAGTGTGTTCATGATGAAGCTTCCCAAAACGCCGGCCGTATCTTTATCGGCATGTTCCTGTATCCGGTGCCATGGAGAAAGAAGCGTCTCCAGGAGAACGCGAATGGAGAAGAAATTCCAAAGGAACCACGAGCCGTTTCTATACAGGCGGAAAAGGTCCTCCCAGCTAAGGGCGTAGTGCCAGAGGACGTAACTGATTGGCAGTTGGAAGAAAGACGACATGGTTCTATTATATATCTATATTCCAATATCTAATACCAAATATCGAATTTCGAAAAACATAGAATAATTAATGCAAAGTAAGGAGCATTCTATGTTATCGGGTTTAATCTTTTACTTACTCCTTGTTTTTCGACATTAGGTATTCGAGATTTGATATTCCGAATCTATTTGGGTTTGAAATAAATCTTATTCCCGTACCGCAGGTCAATGTATGCCGCTCCGAGCGCTCCGTCTTTTCTTGAAAAGAGACCGTCCTGTTCCAGAAGCGTCTGGAGCGTGATGAGCGTCGAATCATAATTCTCCCCGCGAAGCAAAAGCCGCGTCCCGGATTGCAGGAGCACTTCAAATTCGTCCTGCTCCTTGAGAGACACTACCCTCGCCGCGAGGCCCTCATGCTCCAGCTTTTTAAGAAATCGAAGCAGTGCGCCAAGCCGCCCTGCTTCAATGACGTGCTTTCCCAAATCGGGTGCGCCGCCTTTGCCATCAAATCGGTAATACATTTTGCCGGCGCTTTCCCCCGCGGGAGCAAATGCCACTCCTGCTGAATCAAGCAAGAAGCACTCCTTCCCCGCAGTGCACCAGAGCGCCTCCGCCTCGCGTTCGCGCACGGAAACCCGAAGCGTGGATAGATTTCTTAGCGAAAGCGAGACGCTCGCGAAAATCGGAAAATCCCGAAGGAGCGTCGCTCTAAGCTCGGACTGCGGATACAGAAGCGCGTGCGATTTCGGTATAAACCCAAGGTATGACCCGGCAAGCGCTTGCTTTACCGCGTTTCGAATGAGCGCGTCATTCACCCGATTGAAGCCAGCGACTTCTATGCGCGCAATTCGGAAATTCGGTCTGGAAAACCCGTAGACCGTCCACGAGACAATTCCAATGCCAAGCAAAGAAAACAGGAAAATATTTCGGAATTTTTTCCGGCGCTCTTTCCGCGCCAGTCGGCGGGAGCGCAGTGGCTTACGGCGAGACATACATTACGAATGTTGCGAATTAATGCGCGAATACCTGACATCGAAAGACGACAGTTTTCTGTCGTTCCCGCCCCCGATTAAGTCGGGAGCGGACTCCGGCGGGAATCCAGAGTTGATTCTGGTTCCGTGTTTTCATGGAGATGACATTAGGAAATGTCAATTTTCCGAAATTCGAAATTTGGCATTCAGTCATTGTCCGCTCAACGAACAGGAGCGATAATTTCTTTCCCCGCATATTTTTGAAGCGCTTCCGGTACTTTGATGAAGCCGTCCGCCTGTTGATTGTGCTCCACAAGCGGCACCAATATCCGCGGGGTCGCAATAGCCGTGTTGTTGAGTGAGTGCGCGAAACGAGATTTGCCGCTCTCGTCTTTGTAACGAATGTTGAGGCGCCGCGTTTGAAAATCATGAAAATACGAGGAAGAGTGCGTCTCCCGATAGGCCTTCTCCGAGGGCACCCATGTTTCGATGTCATATTTTTTCACCTGCCCCAAACCCAAATCCCCGCCGCAGTTAACCACAACGCGATACGGAAGATTGAGCGCTTGCAGGAGTTCTTCGGCGTTTAGAGTAATCTCTTCGTGGTATTTCACTGATGTTTCGTGACTCGCCTCGCAGAGCACCACCTGCTCCAATTTGAAAAACTCGTGTACGCGAATGAGGCCTTTCGCGTCCCTCCCGTAACTCCCGGCCTCACGACGAAAGCACGTAGAAAAAGCGAGAATTTTTTTCGGTAATTCTTCTTTTTTAAGGACGGTTTCAGAGAAGTACGACATCGCCGGCACTTCCGCGGTGCCGGAGAGATAATCGCCGTCCTGCGTCTTGTATAGGTCGTCTTCGCCCTGTGGCAAGTAGCCGGTGCCGAGAAGCGTTTGCTTGCGAACAAGGGAAGGAACCGCCATGAGCATGAATCCTTTTTTCGCAAAATGCTCAAGCGTAAACTGCCAAAGAGCGAATAAAAGGAGCGCTCCGTCATTTTTAAGGAAGTATCCGCGGAAACCCGACACGTCACCGCCGCGCACAAAATCCACCATGTCTGCCGCCTCCATAAGCTCCATGTGGCCTTTCGCGGGAAAAGTAAATTCGGGAATACTGCCCCATATTTTCACTTCTTTGTTATCCGCTTCGCTCGCTCCCTCCGGCACGGAGATATCCGGAACGTTCGGAACTTGCAACATAAGCGCCTGCCACTGTTGCATGATCTTCTTAAGCTTTGTCTCCTCCTCTTCCAATCCCGCTTTTTGCGCTCGAAGTTCCTCCAACAGAAGCTGACGTCGCTCGGGAATGGATGTGCGAACCATTTGGTCGCTCTTCACATTATGCTCGGCCCGTTTTTGCTCCACTACCGCAAGAAGCGCGCGGCGCTCATCGTCCAGCTTCAGGAGTTCCTCCACGTCAAACGAAAGGCGCTTCATTTTTGCCGCCGCGGTAATGAAGTCTTTGTTTTCGCGGATGAATTTGATGTCCAACATAAAACAGCAAGTAGTTAATAGAAAGTAGTTAGTAGTAAAGAAAACGCGACAATGCAATCCTAGTATACAACAGAAAAGGCAAACCGTACGGCTTGCCTGTGTGGAGAAGGAATTGGGGCTTGTTGCTCACTGGCCAGGAAGCGGTTCAAAAGCGAATTCGGTGGATTGGATTCGCCAGGTGTCTGGTCTGTTGGGATTCAGTAATCCTCCGGATGCCACGCGCGAGCGACGGCGAGCATCGCGTCATCTTCATTTTGTGTGGGCATTGCCCTTGGCACAACCTCTTTCCGTGGAAGTGTCGCCGAGGGTGGCACTAAAGTAACGCACCGTAGTCGGCGCAGCCGGCATGTTTCTCGTAATTCAAACAAATAATGAAGTCGCGATAATTTTCGTGGCTGGGTCTTCATGATTTTAGTGTGTTATAATTGAACTGCCGAATCGCACTATAACACATGAAGAAAATATCGCAAGCAGACATCAAAGAATTGGCTCCGAAAGACTTTCCTTCGCTTCTCAAAGAAATTACCGACCCGCCGGAAAAACTGTATGCGCGAGGCACTCTACCGGCGGAGGATTACAAGTGGCTTGCAGTTGTCGGTTCTCGGAAGTTTACAAACTACGGTAAGGAAGCGGTAGAAACACTTATTGCGGGGCTTATCGGCTATCCCGTCGTGATTGTTTCCGGCCTGGCAATCGGAATTGATTCAATTGCGCACAAAGCGGCGCTTGATGCGCGGCTCAAAACGGTGGCGGTGCTCGGCTCCGGCCTTGATTCAAAGGTTCTCTACCCTTCCATGAACCGTACACTTGCGGACGATATCGTGCAAGCAGGCGGAGCGCTTCTCTCGGAATTCGAGCCGGAATTTCGAGCCACCGCGTGGAGTTTTCCGCAAAGAAATCGAATCATCGCAGGGCTCGCGCACGCTACTCTTGTCGCGGAGGCGGAGCAAAAAAGCGGCGCGCTTATAACTTCAAAATTCGCGACCGAGTACAACCGCGACGTATGCACCGTCCCGGGTTCTATTTTTTCCGCCTCATCGGCAGGACCGCATATGTTGATAAAAATGGGGGCCACTCCTATTACTTCTTCGGATGACCTTCTTCAGGTCCTCGGATTTGAGCTCAATGTTTCAGACAAGGGCGGTTCCGCCTCCAGCAAAAGACGCTACGAAGATTGCACGGAGGAAGAAAAAAAGGTTATCGAACTTCTCCAAAGCCCCCTCTCTCGCGACGACCTTATAGACGCACTGGGTCCTCCCATCAGCCGCGCGAACGCGCTTCTCTCCCTTATGGAACTGCGCGGCTTCATCAAGGAATTAGGGGGTGAAATCCGCCTTATCTAACAAGGACCGACCTGTAAACTCCGCTCGTCCTATCCCTGTGCAGGAGCACAGGGCGTTCGGCGAGCGGAGTTTCCTTTAAGAACCCTCGGTTCTCAACGCTCGCTCGCAGACTCGCTCACTGCTCTCCTCTACGGGGAAACTACAGTTTCCCCGACCCCTTTCGCTGACCCGCCATTCATCCCTGCCTAGGAAGGCAGGGAGTTCTGGCGAGTCATGTAAAAATATGGGAAGAAATATTTTATTTGCCGAAAGTGAATTTTACCATCTTTACAATCGCGGGACGGAAAAACGAAGAATCTTTACAACAAAGGCTGACCATGAACGTTTTCTTGCCCTCCTTCTTCTTTGTAACGGGAGAATTGTCGTCGACCTAAAATTACAAGGTCGGACCTTGTAAGATTGCCAATGCCGCTTTTGCGCCTCCCTAATGGGCGGCGCTTTTTTCTACAAAATTTGCAATTGAATTTCCTTTCGTGCTATTACTAATGACACGATGAGCAAGTTGTTAATAGTAGAATCGCCCTCAAAAGCGAAGACCATCGGAAAATATTTGGGGAAAGACTACGTGGTAAAAGCGTCCGTGGGACACGTCCGCGACCTTCCCAAAAGTAGTAAAAACGCCATTGATATAGCCGGCGGGTTTGTTCCCCATTACGAAATCGTCAAAAAAAAAGAGGCGGTAGTGGAGGAAATAGTCGAGGCCGCGAAACACTCTGACGAGGTCATTCTCGCAACTGACCCGGACCGCGAGGGCGAAGCCATCGCGTGGCATATAACCGAACTCCTGAAGCAGGAGTTTGGAAAACACAAGCCACGGAACGCCCGCCTGCGCCAAGGCATAGGCGGGCAGGCAAAGGCCGCACTAAAGGTAAGCCGTGTCGTGTACCATGAAATCACCAAAGAAGCGATAAAGGAAGCGTTGGAGCATTCGCGGGGGATTGATGAAAACTTGCGGCGCGCGCAAGAAGCGCGCCGCGTATTAGATCGCCTCGTTGGTTACGACCTCTCTGGCCTCATTTGGAAGAAAGTGCGCTACGGCCTTTCTGCCGGCAGGGTACAGTCCCCCGCCCTGCGCATCCTTGTGGAACGGGAGCGGGAAATCAAGGCGTTCAAGCCGGAAAAATTTTGGACTATCACGGCAGACCTCCAGACTCCACGGAAGGAAAAATTCACCGCCGCTTGCGAAGAAGAGCCGCGGGACGAGGCGGAAAAAAATAAAATTGTTGCTGCAGCGAAAAGCGGAAACTGGTCGGTTTCGGACGTGACCGAAACCGAAGCGCGCCGAAGCCCGCGCGCGCCTTTCACCACCTCGACCATTCAGCAGGCGGCAAGCTCTCGGCTTGGGTTTAGTCCCGGCCGCACGATGCGCGCGGCACAGAAACTCTACGAGGCGGGATACATTACTTACATGCGAACCGACAGCACGAGCTTAAGCGAGAGCGCGCGCAAGCAGATGCTTGCCGTCATCGGAAAAAGATTCGGCAGTGAATTCGCCGCGCCCCGCACCTACGCAACCAAGGTCAAGAACGCGCAGGAGGCGCACGAGGCAATTCGCCCAACCGATAGTAACAGGGAAAACGCCGCTGGCGCCGAGGACCAGAAAAGGGTATACCGATTAATCTGGCAGAGAGCCGTTGCTAGTCAGATGTCCGACGCCAAATTACTTCGCACCAAGATCACGGCAACGGTCGGAGCGGATACGCCCAACTTCTTCGCCACTGGATCACGCCTCACCTTCCCCGGGTGGCTCATGGCCGATCCGGAATCCCGTGGAGAAGAGCTTGAATTGCCAAAAGTTACAAAGGGCGAAACACTGACACTGCTTGCACTGGCCGATGTGGAAAAAGAAACGGAGCCGCCTTCCCGTTACACCGAGGCTGGTCTTGTTAAAGAACTTGAGAAGCGCGGCATCGGTCGGCCGTCAACGTATGCCTCCATCATTGGTACGATCGAGGAGCGCGGCTATGCGGAGATGGTCGGCCGCGCGCTCAGGCCCACCGATACCGGCGAGGTGGTGTCCACATTCCTTGAAAAGAATTTCGGCATGTACATCTCGGATACTTTTACCGCCGAAATGGAGGATGAGCTGGACGACATCGCAAGCGGCAAACGCCAGTACGAGAAAACGCTCGCTGATTTTTACAAACCGTTCGCGAAGGAGGTTAAAGCAAAAGCGAAGTCGGCGGAAAAGATAACTTCGCTGGGCGACGCGCCCGAATTTCGCTGCCCAATCTGCGGCGGTAGCATGGAATGGAAGCTTTCTCGCATGGGGAAATTCCTCTCATGCAAAAAATTCCCAAACTGCAACGGCGCTCTGACCGCGGAGGGGAAACCTCTGCCCAAGGGGGGCGAGCCCATAGGAGTGCACCCGAAAACCGGCGAACCGATTTATGTTAAAAACGGCCGCTTCGGACCGTACGTGCAACTTGGAGAGAACGGCAAAAATGAGAAAAAGCCAAAGATGGCGAGTATTCCAAAGACGCTTGACCCATCAAGCATCACTATCGAGGCGGCGGCGACACTTCTCTCGCTACCCCGCATAGTGGGGGTGCATCCGAAAACCGGCAAAGAAGTGACGTCAAGCATCGGCCGATTCGGTCCGTACATCGTGCACGACGGCGATTTTCGCTCGCTCAAGGCGCCGGATGATGTGTACACGATAGCGCTTCCGCGCGCGCTTGAAATTCTGTCGCAGGAAAAGAAAGCCCGCGGATTCAGAAAGAAGAAGACTCCATGACAAGGGACCACTGTAGTTCCAAGTTGAAATAACGACAGCGTATGAATCTGCAAGAAATCACGAACTTGATGAAGCATCCGTCCGTGAAAGACCTTGCGCTTATCGGCAAGGCGTACGCGTTCGCGGAACATGCCCACGGGGAACACCGGCGCTACTCCGGCGAACCGTATTTCGCGCATCTCTTTGAAACGGCCAGACTCATCGCCGAACTCGGCGCAGGAGCTGCTGCCGTCGCCGCCGGGCTCTTGCATGATTCCATTGAGGACGTGAGCGTGCGGCGCGAAACGATACAGAAGGAATTTGGGGACGACGTGCTCATGCTGGTTGACGGCGTAACAAAACTAGGCCATTTTCGCTATCGCGGCGCGGACCGGTATTCCGAGAGCATGCGGCGTCTCTTCCTCGCGAGTTCTAAAGACCTGCGCGTCCTTCTTATAAAACTCTGCGATCGGTTGCACAACATGCGGACGTTGCACCATGTGCCAAAGGATAAACAGCAACGTATTGCGCGGGAAACGCTTGAGATTTACGCGCCCATCGCCTATCGCCTCGGAATCCGAAAAATCAACCGCGAGCTTGAAGAGCTTTCTTTTCCGTTCGCGTACCCGGAAGAATATGAGCGAATACGGAAACTCATGAGCGAGAAAAGAGAAGAACTCTCAAAGCGGCTGATAAAATTCCACAAATCTCTTCTCAAGGGTCTGGCGCGGCAAAGTATCGCTCTGCTCCGGACAAGCGACCGGCTGAAAGGATATTACAGTCTGTACAACAAACTCCGAAACCGAGAGTGGGACATTGAAAAAGTGTACGACCTTCTGGCAATCCGTATAATCGTAAAAAATGTCGAGGATTGCTACCGCGCGCTTGGAGCGATTCACGCAACCTGGCGACCGCTCCCGGGGCGCATCAAGGATTATATTGCCTTCCCAAAACCGAACGGCTACCGATCGCTCCACACGACGGTGTTCACCGGCGACGGGGGAGTCGTTGAAATACAAATACGGACGGAAGACATGCACAAAGAATCGGAGTACGGCGCCGCGCTCCATGCCGCGTACAAGGAGCAGGAAACGATGACGAAAGGCACAGGCAGAAAAAGTCTTTTTGCGACGCTCATGTCCTGGAAAAGTGTGAACCGCTCCGCCGAAAAGCCCGTACTGCACACGGAAGACGCAGGTAGCGGTATTCCGGCGTGGGTACGGGAACTGGGAGATTTGGATTCAACCGTCGGAGAGCAGGAATTTTGGGAGCGCCTGCGGGAGGATTTCTTCAAAAACCGAATTTTTATCTTCACGCCTAAGGGAGACGTCGTCGACCTCCCAACCGATTCGTCACCCGTTGATTTTGCGTACGCGATACATTCGGACATCGGAGACCATCTCGTCGGCGCCAAAGTCGGCGGAAAGCTTGTTTCAATAAATACGGAGCTTCAAAATGGCGATATCGTAGAAATCCTGACAAAGAACTCGGCACACCCGACTTCGAAGTGGCTCGAATTCGCGCGCACCAGCATAGCAAAAAAGCATATCAGGAACGCGCTGCAGAAAATCGATCAAAGAAAATAATGGCCGACGTTCAATATCGAATTTCGAATACCTACTAACCTTCACCTAACTCCTTAACACTAAAAAGACCCGATGCCTTCAGGCATCCTTTGAGAAAGGCGGAAGCATGTTTCCGCTTGATGAGCGCCCGATACACTCTGCCGCGCAGAGCGGACAGCGTCTTCGGGCAGTAGTTTCCCATGTCCGCGCGTTTGACCGCCGACCACACGAACTCTTGCGGATTGAGTTCCGGAGCGTACGCAGGAAAGCGCAGTACCAGAAGCCAGGTACGGTTCTCCTCGACATACCGCCGCACGATTTTTGCCTGATGCGCGGGGAGGCCGTCCCAGAGGAGGACGAGCTGTTTCTTTTTGAACCGATGTTTCAGGTCCGAGAGGAGGCGAAGCAGTTTTTCCTTCCGCATGCCGCGCTTCATGAGCCAGGCGAGCGCGGTAGCTCGTTTTGTCCGCGCAGTGAACAGAATCATCCCGGCGGCGGTTACCCGCTTCCATCCTCCTTTGCCGCGTATGACGGGAGTCGCTCCCCGCATGCCCCATGTCCGCACGACATGCGGACGGTCGGCAAAGCCCGATTCGTCAAAAAAGCCGAAGGTTGCGGCGTTTTTCACACCCCCTTTTTCACCGCAGGCCAGGTGGTGGAGAGCCAGGTCTTGATTGATTGTTCGTCGCGCTCAACGGCGCGTTTGACCGGCTTTTGACACGAAAACCCCAGCCGCTTCAGGACATGCCAGACGCTGCGTTCTCTGTAGGAAACGCCCGTCCAGCGCTGCACGGCGCTGGTGAGACGGGACAGCGTCCAGAAGTCTCCCGGGAAGCCGTGCGCTTCGGCACCCCTGAGGATATTGCGAGATACTTCTTTCTCTTTCGGCGCTGGCAACTTCGGAGCGGGGCCGTATCGCCCTGCCGCGAGTCCCGCGCGGCCTTTTGTGCGCCATGCCGCTTTCCACTGATGTACGGCGATGGGCGATACGCCAAGTTTCGCGCCGATGCGGCGCAAAGGCCATCCCTTTTTGAAATATGGGACGGCTCGTAAACGGCGCGCTTCCATCTCCCCTTGGGAGAGGGCGCGATTGGGGTGATGATGGTTCATCCCTTCATGGTATCAAAAGGCGAGAGATATGTTAAGGAGATGTGTGAATATCAGTAGGTGCGGAGAGTTACCGATAGCAAGGAGCGTCTGGAGAGCAGAAAAAGAGTCCGTTTGCAGAACGGACTCCCCATGTTCTTACGGGAGATATTCCCTACGCCGCTTGAGGCGACACAATCTTCAGTCGCCACTGATGCAAAGCAACTTGCTCGGCGATGCCGATGCCTGGCGGGAGTTTCCCTTCAGTTAGCTGCAGATGTCCATCCGGCGTTGGTGTGACCTCGCACTGCCCGTCACTTAGAACCGCCACATACTCACGAGGGGTGGAGTGTTTCCCTTTCACGGCGAACGATACATAAAAATGAGCTCCCACATTGACAAGGATGTCGCCGCGCAAGGAGTCATCAAGGCAGTGCCGAAACAAACCATCGGGTCCGACAAACTCGCAATATGGTTTCCCACCCTCATCAATTTTTACCGGGTCAACCTCGCCTTGTACAGTTGAGAATCTCTCAATGTACGTGTCTTGTTCTACCTCTTCTGGTGTGCATCTGAATTTCTCAAGCGGAATGTGAGCAATCACATCGTCCTTTGATGGACCTTGGATATTACCAACACGCGACATATACTACCCCTTCGTTAATGGTTTTTTTAGTGTCATTTTCTAGTCTCTACTTTTATATTAACTCAACAGGAAAAGGTGTCAAGAGTAAGTTCCGTAGTTGAATATTGTCTCGAAATGCTATAAGCTCTTCTTCATGCGGTCATTTTTTATTGTGTTTCTCTGCGCGGTGTTTTTTGCCGGGACACATACGGTTGCGGCGC
>Ga0155994_142_pt1 | contig 12715 bp, 12 predicted proteins | sample RifCSPlowO2_02_FD_107648 | JGI IMG/M metagenome (GOLD analysis project Ga0155994, IMG submission 107648) | Candidatus Taylorbacteria bacterium RIFCSPLOWO2_02_FULL_50_120
TTCTTTTTTTGTTTCCATGGTCATAATGCGACCACGGTAACCTATTTATGGCCTATCCACTCCGTTTTCGGTAACACTTTCAATGGCCGATAGCGCACAGTGGCTTCAATCACGAATTTTTGATAAAGTAGGTTCGAGCAAAGTCGTAAAGACGCACCACAATCTGACTTTCGTCAGAAACACCAACCAACGCATGGGACGCACGAAGTGCGTCCCATGCTGTTTGTCCTGATTCTGCGGGGGGATTCGGAAAATCCGGCGCGCTTGCGCGCACCATTTTGTTTTGGAGGAGGAGGTTCGAAATCCAATGCAATTTTTACTTTTCTTTCAAAAAGAATTTTTGCTATAATCCCATTATGGAAGTAAAATTCTTTTTGTACGCTCGCAAGTCCACTGATGTCGAGGATAAGCAGGTATTATCTATCGAAGCGCAACTCACCGAATTGCGGGAGTATGCTATTCGAGAAGGTATTACTATTTCCGCCGAAATCGTGGAAAAACAATCTGCTAAAGTTCCAGGTCGTCCATTGTTTAATAAAATGATGAGTGAGATTGAAACATTCGGCGGAAGTATATTATCTTGGAACCCCGATCGCCTCGCCCGCAATTCGGTGGATGGAGGTAAAGTGATTTATCTCCTCGACACAGGAAAACTTGCGAGCTTGAAATTTCCGACTTTTTGGTGCGACACCACTTCGCAAGGAAAGTTTATGCTTAACATGGCGTTCGGACAAAGCAAGTATTATGTGGATTCTCTTTCCGAAAATACCAAAAGAGGTTTGCGCCAAAAAGTCAGGCGCGGCGAATATCCTGGACTTTCTCCAGTAGGTTACATCAACGACTCGCGAACAAAAACGATTGTCATAGACAAAAAAGCCGCGCCTGTAATTCGTCAAGCGTTTGAGATGTATGCAGAGGGTAATCAGACGCTTGATACTATCGGCATGTTTTTGGCGCAAAACCAGCTTTTGACAAAACATGGAAAGAAAATCTACCGAACCCGTGCGACCTTTATCCTCTCCAATCCTTTTTACTACGGACATTTCAGATATTCCGGCGAAGTGTATGAGGGCAAGTTCGAGCCAATCGTGTCAAAGAAACTTTTTGACCAAGTGCAAGAAGTGATGAAGCAAAGAGGGCGTCCGCGTCACAAAGCTAAGTATGAACCGCAGGCATATTGTGGACTGCTAAGCTGTGGCACTTGCGGAATGATGATCACCGGCGAATACAGGGTAAAGAAACAAGTGAGCGGTAAAGAGCATTATTACACTTACTATCATTGCACGAAAAAACGACGCGATATGAAATGTCCCGAACCCTGTATTCGCCAAGAATCTTTGGACGCGCAAATTTCATCACTTCTTCAAAAAGTCTCTTTGCCACAAGATTGGGCGGACTATTTAAATATGAGACTTGAAAAAGATCAAGCGGAATCCGCCCAATCCGTTTCTGCTTTTGTTCAAAAAAATCAAAAAATGATTGCGGACATCGTGGTGAAGCTCCAGCGACTTCTTGATAGCTATTTGGAGCAGGATGTCGAAAAAGAAGTTTATCGTGCTGAAAAAGCGAAACTACTTTCTGAAAAGAAGTCGCTGGAAGAGCAGATAACCAATGCTGAACAAAAGCAGAAACAGTGGCTCGAACCGATGGGAAAATGGATAACAGAGGCTACGGGTATGGAAAAAATTGCATTGGATAGCAACCTTTTGGAGAAAAAGGTTGCTGCCAAAAAAGTCTTTGGCTCGAACCTCCTCCTCCAAAACAAAATGGTGCGCGCAAGCGCGCCGGATTTTCCGAATCCCCGCGCAGAATCAGGACAAACAGCATGGGACGCACTTCGTGCGTCCCATGCGTTGGTTGGTGTTTCTGACGAAAGTCAGATTGTGGTGCCGAGGGTGGGACTCGAACCCACACGGTCTTACGACCCCGAGATTTTAAGTCTCGTACGGCTACCCGTTACGTCACCTCGGCAAAAAATTTGGAAGAGCAAGTGTACAACCTGTCCCGTAACATCCAGCAGTAGACGGGATTGCTTTGGAATTCCGCCACTGGCTTAAAAAATTGTGAGTCTGCTCGCGCGTACAGGCGTCTCTCTGCCCGTATCTGTTTTCCAGCAGCCGGCAGTTGGGAGCTGACAGCCGTCAATGAGGCCGCGGTGGGACTTGCACTCTCGCATAACTGTTTTGCCTGCCCGCTTGCCAAAGGCCTAGGAGGGATTCGAACCCTCGCATAACGGTTTTGCAGACCGTCGTGTTGCCATCTTCACCACTAGGCCGTCGCCTTGCAAGTTTTGGCGGGCTGGCAGGTCAGCGCAATACTGTCTTCGCCACACGGCCGTTGCTCGGCGTTATAACAATAGAGCAAAATCATGTTTTTTTCTAGCTGGCGAGCTTATCAATCTTTTGCCGATTCTTTTCACCTCTATCAAGCGCAAAGGAAATATAGGGCAGGCGCTGGAGAGAAACACGATCGCCTAAAAAAGCTCGAAGCGCCCCGCCTTTTCGCTTCACAAACTCGAGCGCCTCTTTTTCCATACTGTCGGGGAGAACGGTTACCAAAATAATGGCTCGGTCGCCTCTCGGAGAAAGATGTACGTTTGTTACGGTGATAAGCGATGCTCGGTTTGATTCCTCGGCGAGAAAGTGGGCTGCGGCGTGCCGTATCGCCTCCCGCATTTTCTCCGCTTTAGTCGTTTTCATTTCTGAATTCGCATGAACGGCATTCGCCATTGCCGCAATCCGATTCCGTATTTGTGAATCGAATTTACTACTATTGTTCAACACTGGCCACTGCTTCAATGGTGTCGCTCGGCATGATTTCAATACTTGTGGAGACGAACGCGCCGAATTCACTGCCTTCCTTGGTCGAGGAAACTTTTTCCTTGAATTTCTGCAACTCGCGGATTTTTCCGTGCCCAATTTCCGCGCCTCGGCGCAAAATCTTGAACTCATCTCCAACCCCAAGTTCCCCCTGAAGCACTTTTCCGCCGATAACCTGCCGGTCCTTTTCAGTGTTGAAGATTTTTAGGACCTTCACGTCCGCCTTCACCACGGTAGTCATCACCTTCGGCGTGCGCGCTTTCACGAGCTCCGCCATCCACTCCCCAAGTGCATATATAACGTCAAAGGTTCGAACCACAGCGCCTCCGCGTTCAATAATGCTTTTCGCTGCCGCGTCCACCCCCACATTGAACCCCGCGACGACCGAATCCTTGCCGCTCATGGCAATCCTGATATCCCCCTCGCTTATGGAACCGATGCCGCGTGCGATGATTTTTATTGTCACTTTCTCGGTCGCCTGTCTTTTTGCTTCCGCTTCAACGGCCTCAAGACTTCCGCTCGCGTCCGCCTTAAGGACAAGCGGAAGAATGACTGTTTCCGTAGTTTGAGCGCCACCCTCTTTAAGATATCTTTTGTTTCCCTTTTCGCGCGCTCCGGAAGCGGCGAGATCCTCGGCTTCTCGCTTATTTTTCGCCGCCACGCATGCCGCTCCAACCCTAGGAACACTGCTCCAGCCGACGACTCGCACCGGCATTCCGGGCTCTCCTTTTTCAATTTCTTTTCCGAGAAAGTCTTCAATGCGTCGCGTCGGCGCCACCGCTTCTCCGGCTACCAGGAAATCACCCTTTTTTAAAACGCCGTCTTTGATGATAATCGTCGCGGAGACGCCTTTTCTATTGTCAACGCGAGATTCAATAACATACGCGCGCATCACGGCTCCCTCCGTGTTCCCTACGGCGTGGAGTTCGGCAACAAGAGAGATGAGATCGAGAAAGTCGGCCACGCCGTCTCCGGTCTTACCCGAAACGGCCGCGAACGGAACATCGCCTCCATACCCTTCGAGATATACTTCATGCTCGGCGAGGCTTTGTTTGACACGCTCGACATTTGCTTCCGGTTTGTCTATTTTGGTCGCGACGACGATGTATGGAATACCCGACTTTTTGAGGTCGCGGAGCGCCTCAAGCGTCTGCGGCTTCACTCCTTCTTCCGCGGAGATAACCAGAATGCCGATGTCAGCGACAGCCGCCCCGCGCCCGCGAATTCCCTTGAACGCCTCATGTCCGGGCGTGTCAAGAAACGTTATCATGCCCGTTTTGCCGTCTTTGGTTTTGTGTTCCACTTCATACGCGCCAAGGTGCTGGGTGATGCCGCCGGCTTCTTTTGCAACCATATTCGTCTTCCGGACGTAGTCGAGAAGCGTTGATTTGCCATGGTCAATATGACCTACGACCACGACCACCGGCGGTCGCGGTACTTTAATTCCTTTTTCAGGTGTCGAGATATTAGTTGTCATAGTTGATGCTGTGGTAGCACCGTAGAATTATCAAGTTTCAATTATCAATTTTCAAACAAAGCCCGAAATTGAAAATTCGAAAATTGATTGAAAATTGTAAATTGATAATTAAGACTTACGCATTTCTTCCTTTTCTGTCATTCCCGTCCCCGATCAGGTCGAGGGCAAGCTACGGCGGGAATCCAGTATTTGGCCGTTTTTTAACGCCCTGGATTCCCGTTCCCCGCCTTCGCGAGGACAAGCTTCACGGGAATGACACCGATTGCGTAAGTCCTAAATTGAAATTACAAATGCAGCTGCTTTTTTGCATTTGCTATCGCCTCCTTCTCCTCATTAGTTAGCTCATGCTCGGATGTCCCGCCCCGTATCGGTTTCGCGTACACACCGACCCGCTCGCGCGCGTAGAGAGTGGAGAGCACAACTCCGTTCTCTTTTTCATCCAGAAACGCCGTCGCGAAACTTGTGTTTCCACCTGCGCCGGTGCCTTTGAACGGATTGAAGCGCACGGTGCCGACGCCGCAAACGCTCTTCTGAAGGCGTTTTTCGACTGTTTCAAGGTAGGATTCAAGCTCCTTTCTAAACTGCCTGAACTTTTCAATGTCGCTTGAATTGCGAATAATGATTTCTTCAAGCGTTTTCCCGCTTTTCCCGCGAAGCAGGCGGTTCATTCTCCATTCCGTGTGCAGTCCCAAAAACACGGCAATGACCGCGGCTGCGGCGAATATGAAAAGGAGCGTGTCAGTCGAAAGCTCCATGGAAGGGAAGTATACGTCAATGCAAGTCTTTTATCCAGCGCTCAAAAAAGAGGGCATCTTCACGTTCTGCGAGAAGACGCCCGTTATGCTTCTTCGTGAGGCCGGGGTCACCTGATGGTTGCAAGTTCAGTCGCAAGTGACTGCTTCCAATGCTGGACAATTTTTCGGACAGTTTCGGTATTGCTGGTCGGATACGACCGTCTCGCGAAGTTCCACACAAGCTTGAGCCATCCAACTCTCTAAATTGTCTTCCATCCATCCGTAGAGTTCTGGACTGTCGGTCTTGAGTAGTCGGAGAAAGCGCACTTTCATATTCCCCCGATAGGCCCCTGGAGACTCTCCTCGTGATAACGTTAATAACCGCGTCATTCATAAGATTTCTGGTCTTGGGTTGTAGGTTGAACTTTTCGAACCTTTTGATATCATCTATTTCTCTCTATGTCAAACCCCACACCTAGAAGCTATAAGCTAAAAGCTAGAACCTATCTCGATTATGCCGCGACAACCCCGCTCGACCCGCGGGTAGAGAAGGCGATGCAACCGTTTTTGCGGGAGGAGTTCGGCAACCCCAGCTCCATTCACGCTGAAGGAGTCGCGGCCAAAAAAGCGCTGGACAACTCGCGCGCCTCTGTTGCGCGCGCATTGGAAGCGCACGCGGATGAAATCGTATTCACCAGCGGCGGAACCGAATCAAACAACCTCGCCATTCACGGTGTTCTATCCTCTCTATCCTCTGCAACAGAAAATAGGTACGATCGTACCTATTTTCTGAAGGGGGCAACTCTTGTCTCCGAAGACGGAGGAATTTTACCTGCGCGGGCCAACTCATCTCTAAAGAGTGATAAGCCGCATGTGGTGACGACGAACATCGAGCACGCGTCGGTGCTGAAGCCGTTTCGGGAATTGGAGCGGCGGGGGAGTATTGAAGTGACGTATGTGCCAGTGGAGCAAGACGGTGTCGTCAAGCCGGAAAAGATAATTGCGGCGATTCGCCCGAATACCGTCCTCGTTTCAGTGATGTACGCGAACAACGAGATTGGCACTGTGCAACCCATCCGCAAAATCAGCCAGTTGCTTGCGAAATGTCGGGCTGTTAAAGATAAAGGATTAGGAATAAAGGATTCACGTCGAAAATTTCCCATTTTCCACTCTGATGCCTGCCAAGCTCCGCTCTACCTCAACTGCCTTGTGAACGCGCTTGGCGTTGACCTTTTATCTCTTGATGCGCACAAAATCTACGGCCCCAAAGGCGTCGGCGCGCTCTACGTTCGCCGCGAGATTCCCCTCGCGCCGCTCCTTTTTGGCGGAGGGCAGGAAAGAGGGCTGCGTCCCACGACCGAAAACATCCCCGGCATCGTGGGCCTTGCCGAAGCGCTCCGCCTTGCGATTGCAGAGAGAAAAAGAGAATCAGAGAGAATCGCAAAGCTCCGAGACATCCTCTATACTAATGTTTTGCAAAACACTGCAATAGACGCTGTGGCAAACGGGAGCATGCGAAGGGGAGAGCGGTTGCCGAACAATTTAAATATTTCGCTGCCGGGGGTTGATACCGAATTTTTGACGCTACAGCTTGACGCGCGGGGGATTGCCGTTTCCACCAAAAGCTCTTGTCTCAAGAGCGAGAAATCCTCATATGTCGTAGCAGCGCTTGGCGGAGGGAAAGGTCACTCTCTTTCCAGTCTTCGCTTTACGCTCGGCAGGAAGACGACCAGAAAAGACCTTGAAATCGCTTCAAGTATACTTTTGGAACTGCTTGACCCCTGAAATCCGTTAGAAGAAAGTGGGATGAAAAATCTTAGCGCGGCTGCATATTGGACTGTCGCGCGTAGCTTTTACTTACGGACGTCGTAAATAAAAGCTACATTGGCCGACATAAGGCGGTATGCTAGTTCAGTTGCGTCTTTTTTTGTTTGATTTATGATTCAGATGTCAATCGTATTGTGGAAACAACAGCGAGACAATCATCCACGCTTTACCTCTGCAAGATGGAATGGGGTAGTTGAATTTCAAATCAAGGATTTTGAGTAAAGGTAAAAAATTAGAACGCGCTTTCTTAATAGAAAATTTGGAATTTCACTATCCCATGGAAGGACTCAACAAACAACAGCTCATTCTCCTCGCGCTCCTGGTTTCCTTTGTAACATCCGTCGCTACGGGCATCGTTACGGTTTCCCTCATGGACCAAGCGCCGCAAGGCATCACACAGACAATCAATCGCGTCGTGGAGAAGACAATAGAGCGCGTCGTCACTGAGCCGCAAAAACAGACCGCTTCCGTCATCACCAAGGAAACAGTCGTTGTAAAGGCCGACGACATGGTCATTGAAGCCATTGAAAAAAATCAGGAAAGCGTGGTGCGCATCCAAGAAAAGACAGGGGACGGGCACGTCGGTTTTGCCGGACTTGGTCTCATCGTCTCGCGCGACGGGTTCCTCGCGGCGGATATCGGCATTGCGTACCGGAAGGCGGACGGCGCCGGAAACGCGATAGCCGAGACGTATCAAGCGCTATTTCCGAATGGACGAGTCTTCCCGCTCAACATCGCGTATTCCGACCAAAACGCGGGACTCATTTTTTTCCAGGTTCTCCTTCAGGAAAAGGAAAAGGGTGTGTATCGCCTTGTTATGCCGCAGTTCAACTTGGGCGACCTCAAGCTCGGACAGGCGGTCGTGGCGCTCTCCGGCGCCGATTCCGATGCCGTCTCCACCGGCATTATCTCAAATCTCGTGGAGCGGACGGCGGCGAAGCCATCTGACGGCTCCACCACCACGCCACAAACTTTCAAGGAATTGATCGCCATAAAGACTGATATACGCTCAACGGAGTTGGTATCCGGCTCAATTCTGCTTAACCTTTCGGGCGAGGTCATCGGGTTTAGCGCCGGCGCGCTCTCCGGAAATCGGAACACGTTCCTTTCCATCCGAAAAGTGTTTGACGTATTCTCAAAGATTCCCGCTTCGGCGACGGGGTCCCTCTAACCACGTTCGGCATGACAGGTACAGTCAGAAAATGGCTGTTTTTTAGCAAAATTATAACAGCCGTTATAATTTTGCTAAGACTAAGAAAGAGTGTTGCGAGCGTTATTTACGCAGCACTATTTACACATCCTTGAGAATTGATATGCATCATATTGTGGAAAGTTTGGGGATAGCGGGTGGAAAAACTTACTTGACACCGATTGCAGGTAGGCATATACCTATGATGACTATTATTTATTAATTTTGCGAGAACCATGAAGAAAATAAGTGTCGCGCTCGCTTCTCCATTATTGGTGTTAGCGGCGTTTGTAGCCATCCTCGGAATCGCGGTCCCTGTCTTTGCGCAGGGTGTCCCGCCGGCGGAAATTTGCAACGGCAAAGACGATAATGGCGATGGGGTCGTGGATGAAAATCTCGACTGCGACCACTATTTGACGTATCTTCTGGATAAATCCATCCAGCCGGTAACGGTTACGCTTAGCGACCAGTTTATAGAGCCGACGGACTTTACGCTCACGCAAATTGAACGACTGCTGAACCCTGTGAGAAAGCTTCATGCCGGGCTTGCCTTTATTCCTAAAAGACCAGACCTCCACTATCTGGCATACCGTTTTCAAGATCCCCCCTCCTTCGCGCCCCGCCCCGTCTTGATTGAAAATCAGTTTGAGCGGAGAGATATTCTCATTACAAATCCTCGCTATCTCCTTACTCCGACCGGCAAGAGAAAAGCTGGCATTCCAATTGAGCGGCTTCTCTCCAATCTGCCGCCGTCCGCGGCTGACAGACTCATTGCCGCAATTGTTCCGCCCATTCCGCAGAATGCCAATCATTATCTTTGTTACGACGTACAGCCGTATGACTTTGTGACGGGCGTGTCGGCGAGAGACCAATTCCAAAATCGGCAGTTTGAAGTGATTCGCGGGAAGTATCTCTGCAACCCGACGGAGAAGACGCACAACGGAAAAGTGAGTGAAATCGTTGACCGCGAAAACCACCTTATGTGCTATGAAGTTCTCCCGCACAATCAGTTAAATCGCAAAGTGATTACCCATGACCAGTTCGGCATCCGTTCGCAAACGGCGGTTCGCACCGAGGAAATTTGTCTTCCGACGAAAAAGACGCACCCGACGTGCGAACGTCCCAACGAAGACGGAACAGCGGTGGTCTTTGATAAGGACTCAAAGTACCAAAACACTGGTGGCCAGTTTGTAGTTGTCGAACCGACGCTCGCGACAGTGGGGCAGACCGCCGATGGTACACTCATGAGTACGCCGGACACGCATGTAAATCGAACCGGTACTCCGGCGACAGGCGAAACCTATACCTTTGACACCGAAATGCTCCAGCTTTCTCTCTCGGGCGGCGGAGTCAAGACCCTTATGGCACAGGGAGAGATACACACGGCTCCAAGAACGCCGGGGGACCCGGTGCAATCCTTTGACACCGACATGACTCGCCTGCAAGGACAGCTTCCTCCGGGAGACCCCGACTTTGACCTGCTTCGCATTGTCGCTGGAACTGGCAACGGCATGCCGAGTCCCGGCCACACCACGCTCACACAGCTTCCGAACGGGAACTGGAACATCGACAGCTTCTTTGACATCACCTACCGCATTGACTTTGTGGGTGCCCCAGGCGGGCCGTACGCGGGGCAGAGCGGCTCAACGACCGGCACCATCAGAATGCAACATGTCTGTCCGAATCAGGGCACGGCAGGCGAGCTGCACGATGGACAGTAATTTACTGTGAATTACGAAACTCTTTTCTCGGCGCGTGTTTTCGGGACCACGCATAAAAATCTGCTGATTTTTTGCTCTGCTCGCGCCGTCGCGCTCCGCAAGGTTCCCGAAAACACGCGCCTTCGACGAGTTTCGTAATCAAAATAATTTAGACGTTTCGAAAAAACCACCCCGATTCGCCAATGGCGAATCGGGGTGGTTTCGTCCGATTTGGCCAGTTCGTTCCCCTCATTTTTCTCTTTTTTCTTTCTCTCCATTATTTTTCCCGCAATCGGTTTAGCAAAATTATGACGGCCGTCATAATTTTGCTAAAAAGGGTGTTGCGAACATCTTTTCATAGTTCGGAGGATTGATTGGGTTTTCGCCGATAGATTGTTGACAAAAACGGCAACCTCAATAGAATCAGACACGCATTTACTTAAAAAGACGTAAAAATCCGGGGATGGACGCTACAGCGCTAGCCCGTTACAGGGCCAGTTTCCCAGCTATAGCGTCCGTCCCCGGATTTTTTGTTGGCAGGCGCTTGCGCCGTTGCAACTGGAGAAAGGTACGCCCTCGCATTATACCAGAATTACACACCGAAAGATGCTCCACTTATACACCTTTGCCATAGGAGATATACGTACAAAAAATACTTAATCATCTTCCGTCAAGCTAAGTTAACCAGGCCTGTTGATAACATTCTTGATGCTTTTTGCGGCGGGTGTGAGATAATTCAGCTCAAGGTGACGGGAAACCACCTCTGTGCATGATGCGTGTTTCCACTCTAAAAAAAATTTGTAGCACCAATAGGTGTATCAGAACGCAACATAACGTTCCGAGAGTTTTAATGACCGGCGGCGCCGATTTTATTGGCTCCAACCTCGTTTGCGCACTTCTCGCGACCGGCGCGGAAGTTTTTGTTGCAGATAAGTTTGATAACTGGACGTCGCCAAAATGTCTTACCGCTTGAAAAAGCCAAGCGGTTTTATTTCTTTGAGATGGATGTCACGCAGGAATCGTTCATGAGAAGGTCTCCAAAAATCCCATCTTTTCGCGGGTTTTTTCAAAATTTAACCGCTAAGAAAGGAAGAGAATTATGTCAAAATTGGCAGTAATTGGCGCTGGAATCGTAGGTCAAGCCACCGGCAAGGGGTTTATTGGGAATAGGCACGATGTAATCTTTTGCGATATCAATCCGGAAGTTTTGGCCAGGTTAGAAAATAAAGGGCATCGAGTTTGCCTGTATCCTTTCTTAAGAAGCGTTACAATGTTTTCTGGAGACGATCGTGCTTGCCTTAGCTTCGAGCTACTGGCGGGGAATATCGCTCCAATACTTCACCATTCGCCTATTGCTGGTTACGCCTTCGAGCGTGCGAATACAAACAGACTTGCGGTTGGATTCTTTTTTCTCTTTTCTCTTCTTTCTTTCAGAAAAAGAAAAACGGACAAAGTTGATTCGCAAAATCTGGCCTTTCTGGCTTCACAGAATTATGGTTATCGTTTCATTGAGACGGAAGCGATGGCAAAAAGCAAAGCGATGGTTAGGCATTACTGGAAACTTCGTCAGTCAGCCACTGATCATCTACGACATGATCGATATATGAAAGAATATCGAGGCATTAATGATGAATCTGTTTCCAAGTTTATGATTAAAAGATGCGAAGTGCTGAAGAAAATTATCGTCAAAGAGTGGAGCAAGGGAAATGATGTTAAATATCTTGATTCAATTCCGGGCATTACGCCATTTCTTGCCGCCACGATACTTGCAGAGCTTCTTCCGCTTGAGAGATTTAAAACGATTGATCAGATTGTGGCTTTTTCTGGTCTTGATCCGTCAGTCAAGCAGACTGGAGGAAAAGCCGGACATCACGGTCATATTTCCAAGAGAGGATCTCCGACGCTTCGGGAAGCTCTGTTTTTAGCTGCCTTTGGATCATTTCAAAGAGAACCAATGAAATCAATTTATGTTCGCTACAAAGCAAGAGGATTGCATCACAATACCATTCTCTGCATCTTGGGTAGAAAAATATTGCGCATTGCCGTATCGCTTCTCAAAAAGAGAAGAGTTTTCGATCCGAGCAAGTTTTCCACAACAGATGATTTGACAGGGACATAACTGGTCCCCTCCCGCCCTTGCGCGCACAACAGATTTACTCCCTTTTGTAATGTAGTATAATTGCTCGCCATAGACCAATCATACATCATTTGATAAAATAAGTGCAATAGTGGATAAATTCCTTTATGAAAAATGAAGTTATAAAATTTGGTCAAAAACTCCGCGAAATTCGCCTAAAAAAGAAAATGTCTCAAGGAGATATTGCAAGAATCCTTAATGTTCACAGGTCTTATATTAGCGGATTAGAACGGGGTGTCAGAAATCCCTCGCTTTTAACCATTCAAAAGGTTGCCAAGGCCTTGAATATAAATGCAAAAGATTTAATTTAATAATATGGAAAATTTTGAAAAACAATTTAACCAACCGAAGCCACCGGAAGAAGCGAAAAATCCTGAGCCAAAACAAGAAACTCCGTCAGTTTCAGAATCACCCCAAAGCTCGCCAGAAAATTTAAACAAATCTACAGAGAGTCCGAAAGAAAATCAAGAAAAAGCAGAAAATCAAGAGAAGAATTTAAAATTGAATGGAATAAAACAAGAAGTTGAAAATATCGGCGACAGATTAGGCAGGCCGATTGATGAAGGCATTAAAGAAGCTGTGGTTATGTTCAAAGCGAATGAATTGTCGACATCTGATTCTTGCGAAGGCCACATTGAAAGAGGATTACCCGTTCCTTATGTTGAAGTTTCCGCTCCAAATGAGCCGGAGGAAAGATTTGTTGGCCAAAATGAAGCTTTTGAAAAAGTAGCTAAAAAATACAATAGACCCGCTGATTAAAGACTCATGCGACCTCGTAAGCCTCCAATCCACAGAAAGGGATTAGATTTTTGCGAAGTTGCACAAACCGCAG
>Ga0155994_146_pt1 | contig 9916 bp, 5 predicted proteins | sample RifCSPlowO2_02_FD_107648 | JGI IMG/M metagenome (GOLD analysis project Ga0155994, IMG submission 107648) | Candidatus Taylorbacteria bacterium RIFCSPLOWO2_02_FULL_50_120
GGCGATTTCAATTCGCGTGAGGAGGCGCGTGTCGCAAGCCCCGATGTCTACACACGTCCCGAAGTTTTCGACTATAAAGGCAAGAAATTTCGCGTACCCGCAATCCTCCTCTCCGGCCACCACGCAAAAATCGAAGCGTGGAGACAGGCAAGACGAAAAAAGTAGTTTAGATTCACGACTATTCTAAAGACTATTCAAAAAAGCGGGAGAACCCAGCTTACGTTCCCCATTCGTTCTTATTCCATTATTCGCGCGAATTATGGAATAGATAAGAGCACATGGGGCAACGGGGGACTGCGAATTCAGAGTTTTCGTAGAGATAAGATGCTGAAGTTAGCGGGTGCGGGCGCCGCCCATGAGACCGAAGGCGATGAGCGCGACGAGGATGAGTCCGAGGGAGAGCGAGAGCGCGGCGGCGGCTCCGAAGTTTTGCCATAGGAGTCCTCCGACAACGCCGGAGATAAGCGCCCCGCATCCGATGGCGGCATTGAGAAGCCCGTACGCGTTGCCGCGTTCCTCCGGAGACGTGAGCCGCGCGGCGAACGAACGCTGGACGCTATCGGTAAACGCGCTGCCGATGCCGAGAATCATGAAACCGAAGGCAAGCGCGGAGAGCGTGTGGTCGTAAATCATAAGGAGGTACCCGAGTGCAATCAAAAGATACCCGCCAAGAATTACCGGCTTGTCGCCGACACGGTCTGCCATGCGGCCAGCATGAACAGAGAAAAGCGTGTATGACACGTTGAAGAAGAGGTAGAACAGCGGAATAAAACTCACTTCAAGACCAATATCCTGCGTTCGAAGCAAAAGAAGCGCAATAGGGAGATTGGCGAGGGAGAGTATGAAGATGATGATGAGGAATCTCTTAAATGTTTTGGTTTGCGCTTTGAGTTTGAGCTTTACTGTCGCTCCTTTGTGACGTGCCGCCTGAATTTCCCGTATAAAAGCAAATGAGAACAGCGCAAGAATTCCGACAAAGAAAGCAGTCAAAAACACTCTATTGAATGCTCCCGGGAATGTTTCAAGTATGAGAAACGCGACTAGGGGACCGAGAATTGCTCCCATGGAATCCATCGCGCGGTGGAAGCCGAAAGAACGGCCTACCGATTCCTCGGTTGTGGAAAGTGACAGCAGAGCGTCTCGCGGCGCTTCGCGGATACCTTTACCGATGCGGTCAATCACCCTAATCCCAAAGACATGCGCCGCCGCGGATGAAACGAGATAAAACGGCCGCGTCGCGACTGAAAGGACATATCCTAAGAGGGCTAAAAGTTTTCTTTTCTGCAGTTTGTCGGAAAGACGTCCCGAAAATATCTTAGTTATGTTTGAAAGGCCGTCGGCAACGCCCTCTATAAGTCCCAAAGAAGCGGCTCCCGACTTTAGCACGGAGCTGAAAAATGCGGGGAAGACCGAAACTATCATCTCGTTTGAGAAGTCGTTGAAGAAGGAGACGAGCCCCATAAAAAATACATTTTTTTCAATGCCGAAAATGCGTTTCATTTGGATTATTCTAGCACGGGTAGAGCAAGTGGTGAGGAAACACGCCTCTCATAGAACTCGTTCGGCACACATCAGCAAAGCTCTCGAGCTTTGCTGATTTTCTACCCTCAAAAATTACTCTAAAGGGTGCCCTCTTTTTGTGGAAAAGGGGCGCCCTTTTGCCCACCCTTCTTACACCTTTCCGTTACTGATTGACAAGTCTTTCCTGCCGTCGTAGTCTTGACCTCGGCAAGAAATCATAAAACCATGAAAGCTCTTATCATTGGGAAAGGGAAAGTAGGTACGGCCCTCGGAGCGCTCGTTGAGGCGGAGGGTGGAGAGACATGCTTTTTTCCTCTCGCTCCAACCGGGCGACGCTTCCAACCTTACTTAAGAAGGTTGATGTTTGTTTTCTCGCGATACCAACCGATGTGGAGGGAATCATCGTCCAAAAGTACATTCTTGAGACGATTGCAAACGGGAAACCGGGCGCCTCCTTGGCGCTCTCTGACGGCCTATGGCTCCAATAGGCTGTTTCTTTTTGCCCTGTGGACAAACAAGTTGACAAAAAAAGGGCCCTAGTGTAAACTCTTTTTCACCTGCGGAATGAGTGAGTTCCGTCCTTTCCTGCTCACGTTTTGCGAATGCAAAGAAAGTGAGTGGGCTGCGGGCAAGAATTAAAGGCTTTGTCCTATATATCTTGCTAAGCGTCAATTAGTAATCTGTCCAAGAAAGAAGACCCGAGAGACCGAGGGCCTTTTTCTTTTTGCGCATATTTCCCAAAAACCAGGAGCGCGGCGGCTATGAATTTTGGGGGCCCTCGCACATCCCGCCGAGGCGGGCGGGCATATATAAGACGAAACGCTTTTATAAACTCATTATCATTTGCGTTAAAAATCAATCATGACCACAGAAGATAATCGCGTGTCGCCCGCGTGGCCCAAGAAATATTTTGGCGCATATACGCCTCCGCTCACCACGCTCCCGAATTTGGTAAAGCCGCAATTAGATTCGTTCAAATGGCTCCGTGAAGTTGGACTCAAGGAAGTCTTTTCGGAGTTCTCTTCCATAAACGATTATTCACGGAAGAAATTTGAACTCAGCTTTACCGACTTCAAGCTCTCGGAGCCAAAATACGACGAATTCTACGCAAAGGAAAACAAGCTCTCGTACGAAGCCCCGCTCAAAGTAACGGTGCGGCTCAAGAATAAAATCATGGGTTCCATGAAAGAGCAGGAGATTTTTATGGCGGATTTTCCGCTCATGACGGGGCACGGCACGTTCATTATTTCCGGCATTGAGCGCGTCATTGTGCCGCAGCTCGCGCGAAGTTTTGGCGTGTTCTTCACTGCGGAGGAGGCACGAGGCAAGAAGTATTTCGGAGCGAAAATTATTCCTTCCCGAGGCGCGTGGATTGAAATTGAAACCGACACCGACGGCGCCCTGAATGTGCGCATTGACCGCAAACGGAAATTCCCCGTAACCTCGCTGTTTCGCGTTCTCGGCGGCAAGGATGAAAAGCATATCTTAAGTCTTTTTGATTCCCATCCGGAGGCAAAAGCGCCCCTTGAAGCAACCTTTGCGAAAGACCACGCAAAAGCGACCGATGAAGCGTTCGTGGAAATCCACAAGCGGCTTCGCGACGGCGAGATCGGAAGCGTGGACAACGCGAAAGATTTCATCAACTCCATATTTGGGTCAGAGCGCTACGACCTCTCAAAAGTCGGACGGTTCCGCTTCAACAAACGTTTTGGGAAGTCCATGGGTGAGAAGGAATTGGATCGCCGGACGATTTCCCTCGACGACCTCATGACCGTTGTTTCTCATATCGTCTCTCTCAACAGCAGCGCCGAGGCAGTGGAGGACGACATAGACCACCTCGGGTCGCGAAGAGTGCGCTTCGTCGGAGAACTTTTTCAACAGAAAATCCGCGTCGGCATGGCGCAGATAAAACGCAACGTCCAGGACCGCATGTCCACGGTGGAGAGCGACGTGACGCTGCCGGTGCACTTCATCTCGCCCAAACCGCTCCAAGCGCGCATCAAGGAGTTCTTCACCACGAACCAACTGTCTCAATTCATGCAGCAGGAAAACATCCTCTCGGAGCTTGAACATCTTCGCACGCTCTCCGCGCTCGGTCCGGGAGGACTCACGCGGGAACGCGCCGGTTTTGAGGTTCGCGACGTGCATCCTTCGCACTACGGGCGCCTGTGTCCGATACACACGCCGGAAGGTCCAAACATCGGCCTTATTCTCCGTCTTTCCATCTACGCGCGGCTCAATGATTTCGGCATGATTGAAACTCCATACGCGAAAGTGAAAAACGGCAGAGTTACCGCCGACATCCAATTTTTGAACGCGCTGGAAGAGGAGAACTTCAGAATCGCGCACGCCGCCACAAAATGCGACAAGGATGGCGTGATACTCTCCGACGAAGTTGAAGTGCGCCTCAACGGCAAACCGGAACTGGTGAAGCGCGAGGAGGTCGACTTCATTGACGTGGCAACCGACCAGGCATTTTCGGTTGCGACTTCTATGATTCCGTTTCTCAATCACGACGATGCGAACCGGGCGCTCATGGGTTCCAATATGCAGAAACAAGCGACTCCCTGCCTCATACCGGAAGCGCCGCTCGTCGCGACCGGCATCGAAGAGGCCGCCGCGCGCGATACGGGCCGTCTCGCCATTGCGGAGGAGGATGGAATGATAAAGGAGGTGGATGCCCGCCGCATTGTCGTGAAAAACGCAAAGGGGAAAGAAAAAGAGTATACGCTCGTCAATTTTTCTCGCACCAACGGCTTTACTTCATTCCATCAGCGCCCGACCGTCTCATTGGGAGCGAGCGTGAAGCGCGGAGAAGTTCTTGCCGATATATCCTCAAGCGATCGGGGACAGATGGCGCTCGGACAGAACATCCTTACCGCATTCATGTCGTGGTCCGGCTCCACCTACGAAGACGCCATTATTATTTCAGAGAGGCTGGTCAAGGACAGCCGGTTCACCAGCATTCACATTGAGGAGTTCGTCGTGAACGTGCGCGATACGAAACTCGGACCTGAAATAACCACTCACGACATTCCGAATGTCGGCGAGGCAAAGCTCAAAAACCTGGACGAGGACGGCGTTGTGCGCATCGGCGCTGAAGTGCGCCCGGGCGACATTCTCGTCGGTAAAATCACTCCGAAGGGGGAAACGCAGCTTACCCCGGAAGAACGCCTGCTCCGGTCCCTCTTCGGAGAAAAAGCGCGCGATGTGAAAGACACTTCAAAACGCATGGAGAACGGCAAGCGCGGGCGTATTATCGGAGTGAAAGTCTTTTCGCGCGAGCGGGGAGACAAGCTTGACTCCGGCATCATCAAGCGCATTCACATAGAGGTAGCGGAACTTAGGGCGGCTTCTATCGGAGACAAACTTGCCGGACGACACGGAAACAAAGGCGTCATCTCGCGTGTGCTTCCGGAGGAGGACATGCCCTATCTCGTCGACGGCCGGCCGGTAGACATCATCCTTACCCCGCTTGGCGTGCCGTCCCGCATGAATCTTGGGCAAATTTTTGAACTACATCTTGGGCTTGCCGCACACACGCTCCATTATCAGGCAGTTGTGCCGCCATTCGCCGGAGCGACCGACACTGAAATCAAGGAGGAGCTCTTGCGCGCCGGTTTTCCGGCAAGCGGAAAAATGCCGCTCTTTGACGGCAGGACCGGAGAGCGTTTCAGTCAGGACATCGCGGTGGGCTACATGTACATCATGAAGCTCCACCACATGGTTGAAGACAAGATTCACATGCGCTCCATCGGACCCTACTCCCTTATCACCCAACAGCCGCTCGGGGGAAAAGCGCAGGGCGGTGGCCAGCGTTTTGGCGAGATGGAAGTCTGGGCGCTCTTGGGGCACGGCGCGGCGTACACCCTGCGTGAAATGCTTACGATAAAATCCGACGACATACTGGGGCGTTCCGCGGCCTTTGACGCGATTGTGAAAGGTGAGCGAATACGGCAGATAAACGCTCCTGCATCTTTCAATGTGCTGCTCAACACCCTGCGCGGACTTGCGTTGCATGTTGAGCTGAAAAAGGAAAATGAAGTTCCACCTGCGTCAGTCGCGCGGCGGTCGAGCACGTATGAGAGGCGAAGGGAACGTACTAGATAACAGATACCAATCTGCGAATGAATGCCAATGAGATGGTTACAAAACTATTCTTGCTGCAATTTGTCCTTTTTGTCCGATACTTCGTCAAGCTGGCGCAAAATGATTTTCGTCGTAGCCGGGCTACGCCTCAATCATTTTGCTGGCTTTCCTCGTCTCGAACAAAAAGTCCTAAATTTCGCTTAAAAATAGTTTTGTAACCATCTCAATCTACAAATACCTGCAAATAGGAACTAGGCACATTAGTAGGTATTAGCAGATTGGAATAGATTAGTATTATTGGTATTTGTGAAAGACATGAAATCCAAAACCATTTCCAGCATCAACGATTTCGACTCGGTGTTTATGCGGCTGGCTTCTCCCGAAGATATAAAGGAGTGGTCGTTCGGCGAAGTGACTAAGCCGGAGACGATAAACTACCGGACGCAGCGCAGCGAAAAAAACGGCCTTTTTGACGAGCGTATTTTCGGGCCGGATAGGGACTATGAATGTTACTGCGGCAAATATCGCGGCGTTCGGTACAAGGCAATAGTGTGCGAAAAATGCGGCGTTGAACTCACGCGCTCCATCGTTCGCCGCGAGCGGATGGGACACATAGAACTTGCGACGCCGGTCTCCCACATTTGGTTCCTTCGAAGCATGCCCTCGCGGCTCGGTCTTCTTCTTGGAATGACCAGCGCGGACCTTGAAAAGGTGATTTATTTCGCCGGTTATCTTATCACCGGCGTGGATTCGGGGGAGCGGGCGAGGTTGCTTCGCGAGCTTGAAGCGGAATATCGCGCCAAGGTGAAGACGCTTACGAAAGAGCGCGAACGCGACGCCTTTAAGGAACGCTACATCGGCGCCAAGCGGGAAATTGAGGACATCGTCAAGGGCGCAGTGCTTGACGAGGTGGCGTACCATGCGTTTTCATTGAAGTATGGCACGCTCTTTGACGCCAGTATCGGCGCGGAAGCGATTTTTGAACTTCTCACGGCGCTTGATTTGCCGGTAGTTGCGAAGACGCTTGAAGCGGAGCTTCTAAAAGCGGGGTCGGCAGAACGCGAGCGCATCAACAAGCGATGTTCACTCGTGCGTTCTATGATGTCTGCCAAGATTCGGCCGGAGTGGATGTTTCTTAAAACTATTCCGGTCATTCCTCCGGCGTTGCGCCCCATGGTTCCGCTTGACGGCGGGCGCTACGCAACCTCGGACGTCAATGATTTGTATCGGCGCGTAATCAACCGCAACAACCGACTGCGCAAATTAAAAGAAATCAATGCACCGGACGTCATCTTGCGAAACGAAAAACGCATTTTGCAGGAGGCGGTTGACTCGCTCATTGATAACTCCATCCGCCACGGGATTGGCTCGGCGGGAGCGCTCACGGCATCCCAGCGCCGGCCGCTCAAATCACTTGCCGACAATCTGAAGGGCAAGCGCGGTCTCTTTCGTCAGAATCTTTTGGGCAAGCGCGTTGACTACTCCGGCCGCTCGGTCATCGTCGTCGGCCCCGATCTTAAATTACATCAATGCGGCCTTCCAAAGCACATGGCGCTTGAGCTTTTCCGGCCATTCGTCATTTCGAAGCTGCTTCAGAAGGAGCTTGCGTTCAACATTCGCGGCGCCGGCCGACTCATTGAAGAGGGCGTTCCGGAGGTGTGGGCGATTCTTGAGGATGTGATTAAAGACAAGTACGTGCTCCTCAATCGCGCGCCCACCCTGCACCGTCTTGGCATTCAGGCGTTTCAACCCGTGCTGATTGAGGGGAACGCGATTCATGTGCATCCGCTTGTCTGCACCGCGTTCAACGCGGACTTTGACGGCGACCAGATGGCCGTGCATGTGCCGCTATCCGAAGAGGCCCAGCTCGAAGCGCGTGAAATTATGGCCGCGCACAAAAACATTTTGAAACCCGGCTCCGGCGACCCCATTGTATCGGGAAAGATGCTTGATATCGTACTCGGGTGCTGGTGGATGACGAGAGTGCTTCCGGGCGCGCGTGGAGAGGGCAAGATGTTCGCGCGCCCCAATAACGCCATTACTGCATGGGATTTCGGCGTCGTGGATTTTCGCGCGAAGGTTAAGGTGCTGGCGACCGACCAGAAGAAATATCAGGAATATGCAGGAGCGGTTTTTGAAACGACCGTGGGCCGGCTCCTCTTCAACTCCGTGCTCCCGAATGATTATCCATACATCAACAAGGAAATGGAACGAAAGGGGATGGCGGCGCTCGTTGACGACCTTATCAACCGCTACAGCATCTCTGAAATCCCCCCCATCATGGACCGAATCAAGACGTTCGGCTTCAAATACGCGACCTACTCCGGCATCACGTGGGGCATTGACGACGTGAAGGTGCCTCCCGGGAAAGCAGGAGTAATCGAGAAGGCGCGAGAAAAATCTGAACTGGCATACCAACAGTGGCGCGATGGACTGCTCTCCGAAGAGGAGCGTCTCCGCAAAAATATTGAAGTGTGGCACGCGGCCAAGGGGGAAGTGGAAAAGCTGGTGCAGGGGTCGCTTGACAGAGACGGCTCGGTCTACAACATGGTCTACTCCGGCGCCAGAGGTTCGTTCTCGCAGATTACGCAAATGGCCGGCATGAAGGGTTTGATTCAGAATACCGCCGGAGAGACCATAGAATTTCCCATTCTTTCGTGCATGAAGGAGGGACTCACGCCGATTGAATACTTCATTACGACGCACGGCTCGCGCAAGGGCCTTACTGACACCGCGCTCAACACCGCGAAGGCGGGATATCTGACGCGGAAACTTTTCGTCGTGGCGCAGGACGTCATGATTACCGAGGAAGACTGCGGCACCAAAGATGGCATCAAAATTCACAGAAGCGTTTCCTCCGGAATTGACGCGCAATTCGGCAAGAACATCCGAGGACGATTTCTCGCGGGGGACATCGTGGATGTCGAGGGCACCACGCTCTTCAAGAGGGACTATTTGCTTTCCAAGATTGACGCACTCCAAATCCAGAACGGGAGCGTGAGAGAGGTATTCGTGCGCTCCCCGCTCTCCTGCAGAAGCATTTCGGGCATTTGCCAGCGCTGTTACGGACTTGATCTCGGCAAGTACGAGGTCGTCGGACTCGGTGAAGCCGTGGGGACGGTGGCGGCGCAAGCCATCGGCGAACCCGGCACTCAGCTCACCATGCGCACGTTCCACACCGGCGGAGTGTCTTCGCTTGGCGGCGACATCACGCAGGGTCTCCCGCGCGTGGAAGAACTCTTTGAGAAGCGCGCCCCCAAAAATCCGGCGGTCATATCTCGTGTTGACGGCGTCCTCTCCGAAATCAGAGATTCCGGAAAGGAAAAGGTCATTGTCGTGCTTCCCGACGTCGCCGACAAGTCGAAAACTCCAAAAAAGAAAAGCGAGGCGGAATACGTGACAAGCTACAATCGCATTTTGCTCTTTAAGGTTGGAGACAAGGTCAAGAAGGGAGACCTGCTGACGGACGGCGCCGCCGATATTGACGAATTGTTCAAATACGCCGGCCGCGAACGAGCGCAAGATTATATCATCACCGAAGTGACCAAGCCCTATGATCTTCAGGGAGAAACCGTCGCGAGGCGGCACATAGAAACCATTGTTCGACAGATGTTTTTTAGGCGCAAGGTAAAGGAAAAAGGCGGCACGGGGCTTTCCGTCGGGGATATCGTTGACCCGCAGACACTCCACCTTGAAAACGAATCCGCCAAAGAACGCGGCGCGGAGGAAGCAAAAGCGGAGCCGCTCGTCATGGGCATCTCCGAGGTATCACTTTCCCGCCGGAGTTTCCTTTCCGCGGCGTCTTTCCAGCACACGACGCGAGTGCTCATCAACTCGGCGGTGCGGGGCAGCACCGATTCTCTCCGCGGTCTCATGGAGAATGTCATCATCGGCCGCCTCATTCCCGCCGGCACGGGGTTTAAGGGCGGTCCGAAAGCAGCCATGATAGAAGCGCTTCAAAAAGAACTTGAACCGGAATCGGCTCTGGAAGAGCCAACTGGATAACTGATGACCCACCCCACAAACTCGAAACATCGCAATGGGGCAAGTAACTGAATTACTGATTAACAAAACTTTCCGCCGATGACGGATGGTTTCTTGGCGTTGGCATCTTTAGCCGATTATTTTTTACGGCTCTACGCTTTGGTTTTTTGAGAATTGGTGGTATGCTTTGAAAATATGCTTACAGATGCTGACCTAAGGAAAATAAGGAAGTTGCTCGCGCCGTTGGCTACCAGAAAAGATATTGGCAGCAGTAAGAATCTCGGCGCTCTCTGGGAGAAATATGCCGCAATCAAAATAAAAC
>Ga0155994_158_pt1 | contig 7314 bp, 9 predicted proteins | sample RifCSPlowO2_02_FD_107648 | JGI IMG/M metagenome (GOLD analysis project Ga0155994, IMG submission 107648) | Candidatus Taylorbacteria bacterium RIFCSPLOWO2_02_FULL_50_120
CGAGGCTCTGCGAGGCAGTGGCGGAACGATACGAGCGTACGAGGCAGTTTCAAGCCACCACGCGCTCCGCGCGTGCGATCGAGGCTCTGCGAGGCAGTGGCGGAACGATACGAGCGTACGAGGCAGTTTCAAGCCACCACGCGCTCCGCGCGTGCGATTAGTCGGCATTGGGGTTGCTTTCAAAATACATTCGAACTTTGTACAATGAATACCGCGCTGCGGCGGAAAAACTGGCATCCGCAAGGATATGTGGGTTCGACTCCCACCCCTTCCGCAAATCATATATCATCAATTACAAAACCAAGGCCGTGGTAGATGTCACTGAAAACAAAGAAGGATTAGAGCTAAAAAAGTTTAGCGACTTTCTAGACTTTTTTCTTCCCGAAGAACAGCATATTTATCATTTGGGAGACACGGCATTAAAATATTTTTGCATGGCGCAAGTTCAGGTTCGCTTAAGCGCGGCAAGCCCTCGTTTTTCTGAACCAGGAGGATTTGACACTTCTGGAAAAGTAACATTTTATCAGTATTCAGCGGATGATTTGAGATACTTTAAACTGATTGAGGTTAGCCCTTTGAGAGACTTGAAGTTAGTATACAATCATCTAGAAATCCTGGCAGATATCTATAGCGAGTTGTTACCGAAGTGGAGAGCAGGAAAAGATTGACGGAGTGTTATTAATCTAAGTGTGTCATTTTTAACATGTTGGAAAGCAAGGAAAAAGTAACCGAAGAAGAGGCGGCTTCACATTTTGTCCTCTACATAATCAAAGAGGCACAAGACGCTTGGCCTACTATCCATAAAAACCTCAAAGACTGTTTCAAAGATGAGTTTGTCGTAGAGGACGAAAAAATGGCCGCTTTTGATTTGGCGCTCGCGGCTACCGCCCAAGATTTACAAGCTGTCAAAAATTTATTCCCAAAAGACCAAGCGGAGAGAATTGAAAAATGGGTTTTGAAATGTATTGATACGAAAGATTGGGGTGAATACGCGGTTGATGAAGTAAAAAAGTATGGAGAGAAATTTCAGAAAGATATCCAGAATATAAAAGCCGGTGGCGATCCGTTAAGTGCTATTCCTGCCCGCCTACTTCAGCGCTGGCTCGGAAAGAACATTCAAAATTTTAATGTGGAAATGAATGGAAAGAAAACTGGAATAATTGACCCTATTCTCCTGCAAAGTGTTTCCGTTGTACTCACTGCCTTTCTCGGAAATTGGAAAAGATTAGGCAATGATTTTAATCTTATTGAGAGTGCGCCGCCCTAGTGAATACACGTGGCTGGGATTTGACAAAATGTAGCGCAGGGTATATACATGTGGTATGCGGGGCTCGGGAGAAGTAATTGACTTTGAGTGGGATGCGGGGAACCGCGGCAAGAACCTCAAGAAACATGGGGTAACGGACGCGGAAAGCGAGGAAGCATTCTTCGATTCTGGAAAGAAGATTTTTAAGGATGTGGTACATTCGGAAATCGAGGAGCGCTCAATACTGGTTGGACAGACCAAAGCAGGAAAAATGCTTTTTATTGCTTTCACCTCCAGAAAAACCAGAATTCGCATTATTTCATCTAGGCCGCTAAACAAAAAAGAAAAACAACTATATGGAAAAAAAACTTAAGTTGCCAAAATTTAAAAACGAGGATGCGGAACGGGCGTTCTGGTCAAAGATAAAACTGAATGACTACTTTGAGCCGAGTGATTTTGAACCAGTGTCTTTCCCGAATCTCAAACCAAGTTCAAGTCCTATCTCAATTCGCCTTCCTTCTCCGCTTCTGTTTAGAATCAAAGAACAGGCCAACGAGCTTGGCATCCCGTATCAGGCGCTCATCAAAAAATATCTCTCTGACAAAGTGTGGACTAAGCGCTAATCATGTATCCAGTTTCAAGCAAAGGACTGAACAAGGAAACGAAAGGGGCAATCTATTTTTACACGCCTGCGTTTGACGCACTCAATAACTTCTCGGCGCACCATATTGAAATGTGGGGCAGGCAGTTCCCCACCGCCGAATATGCGTACCAATGGCGCAAATATAGTAAGACAAAACCTGATATAGCGAAGAAAATCTTTGCCGCCGGCTCGCCCGAAGAAGCGCAGAAAATTGCGCACGCACACAAAAAATTTATGCCGAAAGATTGGCACGAGAAGAAAGTCGCGGTGATGGAAGAAATCCTGCGCGCGAAATGTGCAGAGCATGAAACCGTGCGCGATGCGTTAAAACGCACTGGTAAACGAAAAATTATCGAAAACTCTCCAATTGATGTCTTTTGGGGTTGCGGGCCCGCTGGCGATGGGAGAAATATGATGGGTGCGTTGTGGATGAAAATTCGCGACACGCACTAAAGATTGTATGCTTGAAGCTCTTGGCTTCACTTTACTCAAGTAAAGTGAAGCCAAGAGGTACAGGCGGGAAAGCTAGCAGCTTCTTCAATTGGGGCATCGGCACGGACGAGAAAGGGAGAAACATGATGGGCGTCCTCTGGAGGAAACTTCGTGACGGAAAGCAATAACGTTTCCTCCCGTTCTCTTTTCTTCGTTTCCCGACTCCTCTGTGCCTCAACTCCTCTTTACCTTAGTAAAGTGGAGCCGAGACATATGCGCGGAGTAACTGTGTTGATGTAGCAAAAACTGAAAAGCTGACAAACGGCAAAAAAGTGCTAACATGATGGAATCAATGAGGCACATTATCCTCATCACCCTAGGCGCCATAGCAGCCGTTAGCGCCTTTGTTCTTGGTTTTACCTATAACCAAGCGAATGAAGAGAGACTGAACCTTTCCGCGGATTTGCAGTATCGAACCCGTCTCCTCGCGGATTCGCTCAAGGAGTCAGTCGAGCCAAACTTCGCACGCAACTCCACCTCCACGCTCCAGCGCATCGTGAATCGCTTCACCGACCGCGAGCGGATTGCCGGCATCGCGGTATTCAACAACCGCGGCATTCCCCTCGCGATCTCAAAAGACATGCCGCGGCGGGTGATTGACAACCCCGACTTCGTGTTTATTGCGCTTGATAAGAATGAGCCGACCGGTCTTTTTGAAGAAATCGACGGCGCCGCGCGTTACCTTTTCGTCCTGCCGCTCTATGAGAAAGATGCCGTCGTGGGCGCGCTCGTTACCGTGCAAAACTCCTCCTACATTGATGGCGTCGTCGCGGAGATTTGGAGACGTAACATTGTCCGGCTCTTCGTCTACATTTTCATCTTTTCCGCGGCCATCGCGGCGCTGATTCGTTTCGCGGTATACAAAATCATCACACGATTCGCCGACTCGGTGAAGTCCGCGCGCATAAGCAAGACCAAGAACGCGCCGCTCCGCGGCCCGTTTTTCCTCAAACCTCTCGCGAGCGAGATAGCCAAAATGAACATGAGCTTGGCGCAGGCGCGCTTTGCCGCGAGCGAGGAAGCGCGCATGCGGCTGGAAAAGATAGACACCCCATGGACGGCGGAGCGGCTCAAAGAGTTCATCAAAGCGTACGTGAAAGACCGAAAAATATTCGTGGTATCCAACCGCGAACCCTATATCCATTCGCGAACAAAAAACGGCATAGAGTATTCGGTGCCGGCAAGCGGTATGGTAACGGCGCTTGAACCAATCATGGAGGCCTGCGGGGGACTCTGGCTTGCGCACGGGAGCGGCAACGCCGATAAAGAAACCGCTGACGCGGAGGGGAAACTTCCCGTGCCGCCAGATGAACCGCGCTATACGCTACGACGCGTCTTCCTCACGCCGAAGGAAATCAAAGGCCACTACGTTGGTTTTTCCAACGAAGCGCTCTGGCCGCTCTGTCATCTCGCGCACACTCGTCCTCTCTTTAGAAAGGAAGACTGGGTTGAATATCGTCGTGTCAACAGTAAGTTCGCGGAAGCTCTCCTTTCGGAGATTCGCGAGGTGCAGGAACCGATTATTTTGGTGCAGGACTTCCATCTCGCACTGCTTCCGCGCATGATAAAAGAAAAACGGCCGGACGCGAAAATCGGGCTCTTCTGGCACATTCCGTGGCCGTCGGCGGAACAGTTTAGTATTTGTCCGTGGCGAAAAGAAATCTTGGATGGAATGCTCGGCGCGGATATCATCGGGTTCCACACGAGAACATATGGCAACAACTTCATTGATACCGTCGGCAAGGAGATAGAGTCGCTCATTGACCTTGAGCAGTTCTCAATCACCTGCGAGGAACATCGCACGTTTATCAAGCCGCTTCCTATCTCAATCGCATTTGCCGGAGAGAGCGAATCGGAGGGAAAAGCCCACGACAAAAATATCTTGGAGAAATTCGGCGTCGAAACGCCGCTCGTTGGGCTTGGCATTGACCGGCTCGATTACACGAAAGGCATCTTGGAGCGCTTCAAGGGAATTGAATTCTTTCTCGCTAAATATCCGCCATACAAAGAGCAGTTCACGTTTCTGCAGATCGCTCCGCTCTCGCGCGAAGATTCCGCAAAGTACCGAGAATACGGAGAAGCGGTGACGAAAGAGGCGGAGCGGATTAACGCGATATACGGGACGCGCGATTGGAAGCCGATCGTGCTCGTGAAAAAGCACTATTCGCACGCAGTGCTCAAAGAACTCTACCGACTCGCGCACGTTTGCCTCGTCACCTCGCTTCATGACGGCATGAACCTTGTGGCGAAAGAATTCGTCGCGGCGCGCTCCGACGAACAGGGGGTGCTCGTTTTAAGCAACTTTACCGGCGCCGCGCGCGACCTCAAGGGAGCGCTCCCTTTGAATCCCTACAGCGCGGAAGAAACGTGCGAGGCCATCATGACCGCGCTTACAATGCCAAAAAACGAGCAGCGCAGAAGGATGCGAGAAATGCGCAACGCCGTGCGCGATTACAATGTGTATCGCTGGTCGGCGGAGTTTATCAAGGCGATCATTAGTCTCGGTTAATAAGCAAATCCGAAGCGCGAAATCTGAAACAATATTTAAATTCAAAACGGAAAGACCAAAAATGAAGTCCTGTTTAAGGTAATTTTAATATTTGGATTTGTTTCGAGCGTCGAATTTTTAATCAACAGCTCAAAAGCAATAACAGAAACAAAAATGGGCAATGCACTTGAATTTAGCAGTGTGGTATTATCGATAATTCGCCGCGTGCGGGAGATGCTCTTGCCGCAGTATGGCAAAGTCGAATTTCAAGCAAAGAAGTCGGATAGAGCGCATGACACCGTCACACAGGCGGATATTTCTGTTGAAGAATACTACAAAAAAGAATTGGCGGCGTGTTATCCGGACATAGCCTTCGTTGGAGAGGAAACCGGCGGAAATCGCGCGGCAAAGCGGTTTTGGCTCGTTGACCCGATTGACGGCACGTCCCATTTTATCCGCGGCATGCCATTTTGCACGTCACAGCTTGCGTGTATTGAAAACGGCCGGGTGGTATTTGCCGCTATCTATGACTTTGTGAATGACATCATGTATCACGCGGAAAGAAGACGAGGCGCGTTTGCAAATGGCGAACCGATTCGCGTAAGCGCCCGCTCGTTCCAGGGAAGTTATCTTGCGTGGGAAACACATCTCGACAAACAGGAAAACATGTCTCGATTCCTTCGGTTGCGAGAGCATTGCCTTTTGTTTAAGGCGGGCTGCTCGGGATTCGAGTTCGCGATGGTGGCATCAGGAAAACTTGATGGACGGCTCTGTTTTGACCCTCACGGCAAAGACTACGACTTCGCGCCCGGTTCGCTCCTGGTCGCCGAAGCAGGCGGCATTGTCGCCAATATCGGCTTGCCCGCGCACGTTTTACCTCGCAAAAATTCTTCGGGCTTGCGCGACTATGATTACCGCAACCTCAACTTCATCGCGGCAAACCCGCTTGTTTTCAAGGAACTCACTGAAGGTCCGGATGCGGTATTCCCAACTAAGTGAGTGGCTCTTTGTTCCTCTTTACCCAAGTAAAGTGAAGCTATGAGCATTCGACAAATGTGAAAGTTATCGAAAGCTGTTAAAACGGGACTGTTGCCGAATAGCGTTTTTGCCACTTTTGTCCAAAATAATCCTTATCCCTGCATAGCAAAATCGCTGATTTTGTCATTCGACAACAGTCCCGAAATCCCAACGTCTTGCCTGCCTGCGTCTACATACTACTTTCTACTGACTACTAACTACTTTTTAGCCTGTGCTAGAATAGTGGTGTGAACTCATATTTTGCACTTCACATTTTTCTCACGGCCGCCGCGTTTGGCGGACTTTTGCTTGCGGCTTTTATCCATTTCAAGAAGCGGCTCCATACGACGCTTGTCTGTCCCATCGGACACTCGTGCGACCCTGTGGTGCACAGCGATTACTCGCGGTTCATGGATATCCCGGTTGAGATTCTTGGCATCATTTATTACACGATTATCGTCGTCGCCTACAGCACGCTTCTTGCGATGCCAACGCTCCATGAAACCGCCTTGCTTGCTCCCACGCTTCTTGGGTTATCCGCTGTCGCGTTTCTTTTTTCTCTGTACCTCACCGCCGTGCAGGCTTTTATCCTTAAAGAATGGTGCACCTGGTGTCTTATTTCCGCCGCCCTGTGCGCAATCATATTTTTCGCCGGACTCAGGTTATCAAGCGTGGATTGGCCCTTCTTTCTTGCCTCTTCCCTAACCGCTAACAGCTACCTGCCCGCCAAAGGATTAGCGTAGGCGGGGAAGCTATAAGCTAGAAATATGTCTGCTCAAAAACTCGAATGGGATGCATACGACGAGCCCCCCAAGCACAACAGCCCGGATTGGTATTGGGCAGTAAGCATTATCGCACTTTCTATCGTGGTAACCGCCGTGGTGTTGAACAACGTCCTCTTCGCCGTCCTGATCGTCTTAAGCACGGTCGTTCTTTTTTTGCGCACGCTACAAAAACCGCAGCTGATACACTACGAGCTTACGAACCGCGGACTTTGGATTAACAGAAGTTTTCAGCCGTTCACCGCGTTTGAATCTTTCTTCGTAGAAGAATCGAAACCGAAACTGCTTCTCAAGCCAAAAGGACTCATTACTCCCCTCTCCGTTGTTCCGCTTGCATCCGTTGATCCGCAAACGGTGCGGGAATTTCTGCAAGAGCTCCTGCCGGAAGAAGAAACGCATGAACCGCTTTCAAAACAGATTATGGAATACCTTGGATTTTGACGAGACAGCGTTTAGCTGTTAGCTTTTAGCTGTCGATTGCATGCTCTCGTCGTTCAATGGATAGGACATAGACCTGCGGAGTCTAAAATACAGGTTCGATTCCTGTCGAGAGCACAATTCATAACTTGGTCGGAAAATTCCCCCGCGCGCGTGCGCGCGGTGAGGAGAAGGGGGTGGGCGAAATCCGAATCGGTCTTGCAAGCAA
>Ga0155994_147_pt1 | contig 5587 bp, 8 predicted proteins | sample RifCSPlowO2_02_FD_107648 | JGI IMG/M metagenome (GOLD analysis project Ga0155994, IMG submission 107648) | Candidatus Taylorbacteria bacterium RIFCSPLOWO2_02_FULL_50_120
TGGTTACAAAACTATTTTTAAGCGAAATTTAGGACTTTTTGTTCGAGACGAGGAAAGCCAGCAAAATGATTGAGGCGTAGCCCGGCTACGACGAAAATCTTTTTGCGCCAGCTTGACGAAGTATCGGACAAAAAGGACAAATTGCAGCAAGAATAGTTTTGTAACCATCTCATAGTTCAATCATGAAGAATGACTGCGGCATCATCTCCATTATCGGCATTATTATTACCCGCTATCAGGGTGGAGATTTTGCTCGTGCTCGTGTAACTCCTCTTTTCAGAATCTAGCTTCCAGAATCCAGTTCACAAGCGTAAGCCAGCTCTTCACCTGTGTGAAGGGCGGTTTTGTTTTCCTCGAGTGAGGAAGGGATAAAACCGTTCTTAACGAAGGAGGGAAAGCTGTTTGGTCTTTGACATATGAAATCTGAATCTACTGTCGGACTGGTAACCCGTCTGGTTCCTCAAGAAAAATATTCGCAGGTGCTTGATGCGGTTAGGAAGCAAGAACATCTTGGCTACGATTTCGACGAAGCGAATGCCACACTCGAGCTGCTCATTGCCCGACTCCTTGACGGCAAAAAACTGCCGTTTATGGTAACTGCATATCACGTTTCCATGCGGGGCGAAGGACTTAATGATGCAAAAGTTTCTCATGTATGCGAGGTCAGCATCAAAGTTCTTGTGAAAGGTGCGCAATTCCATGAGGTAGCAGAGGGGAACGGTCCAATTGATGCCCTCGATAAAGCACTCCGGCTTGCGTTGAACAAATCTTTCCCGAGTGTAGACTCTGTTCGACTCATTGACTATTCAGTCGGTCTGGTCCCGGGGGAAACGACTGGCGCTAACGCCAAAACTCGTGTATTTATGCTTTCCACGAATGGATCGCGTACATGGCGCACGTCTGGGGTAGATCAAAACGTCGTTGAAGCAAGTCGGCTTGCTCTCGTGGACAGCTTAGAATATGCTCTCATGCCAACTAAATGCAAGGCGTAATAACACGAACAACCTTAGGGGAGGTCAAGTAGCCACTTGACCTCTTTTTTTTGATGCGTATAATGGCTGGGCACTCTAAAAGGGAGTGAGACCTTTGACAACTGAATGAAATGTTAATTCTCGTCAGGTGCTTTGGCATCGGGCGGGAAGAGAACGTAAAGTGCAAGTGCCGATTTTGCTCGCAAGCGTAAGCGAGCGATTGCAAAATCGAGCATCCCCGCAAAGGCGGGGATCCAAGTAATTCTAAAAAATTCCACCCACCTAAATTTTGCGAGGCAAAACTTGGGCGGGCAAGCAGTTAGGGTCGAAACTGAAACAAGAGTGAAGATACTATTCTTTATTTTGTTTCGTTCGCGACCCCGTAGTAGATTTTGACATCGGGCCTCTCGGCCCAGCCCGCCGAAAGCGGGCAATGCCAAAATTCACTAACGGGGTTCTTAATTAGAGTTTGATCCTAGCTCAGGATGAACGCTGGCGGCGTGGATAAGGCATGCAAGTCGAACGGCCGCATCACATGGAATGTGATGGGAAATTCCAAATTACAAATCCCAAATCACAAACAAATCACAAATTCAAATCTCAAACGACTTTCTGAAGTCGTTCCCGCGCAGGCGGAAATCCAGTTTAATCTGGTTCCCCGTTTACATGGGGATGACATTAAGAAATGTCATTTCGGGCTTTTGATATTATGTATTGTTTGGGATTTGGTGCTTTGGTTTTGGGATTTCCGCATCGCATTTCGCGCGATGCGGCAGTGGCAGACGAGGTAGTAATAAGCAGGTAACGTACCCTAGAGTCAGGCATAGCTCATCGAAAGGTGGGGTAATTCCTGATAGCCCCGCCTAACTTTCAGTACTGCAATTTTTCGTCGGGCAGTCTCTCGCGCAACGGGAGATAACTAAAACGAGATTTTGAGTTTTGAAAGTTGGGCGGGTAAAGTCGCAAGACGCTCTGGAAGCGGCCTGTTCGGTATCAGCTAGTTGGCAGGGTAAAAGCCTACCAAGGCTATGACGCCTAGGGGACCTGAGAGGGTGACCCCCACCGATGGAACTGAGATAAACGCTCGCTAGATATGATTTTTTTGTGCAGAATGCTTCAGCAATCGGAAATTATAGTCGCTTCGTTTACGAAAAATTGAAAACTCGCCGCGATTACGCGGCTCAAACAGTTCAATTTTTCTACGAAGCTTCTTAATTTCCAAATTGCTTCTCGCAATGCTCAAAAAAATCATATCTAGCTCGCTACGGTTGATAAAAAACCAAGTGAAAAAGAGCAACTGTTTCCTTGCGGAGTAATCCGCAAGTAAAATCCAACTCATAACGGTGGAATCTGCCGAAAGGCAGACAATACCGTGGGAAGTTCCACTTTACTTAAGTAAAGTGGAACCCCGTAACGACTCTTTGTAAGGAAACGAAGGAGTTATCGCAACGCAATTAAGAGCTAAAGCGGTAGCTAACATGTTGGCCCCGAAATAACTCTCTACAAGATTATTTCGGGTGAAGGTATAGTCTGATACTCTGAGTGATCGGAGAAAACACTATGACGGTCCATACACCTACGGGTGGCTGCAGCCGAGAATATTCGACAATGGGCGAAAGCCTGATCGAGCGACGCCGCGTGCGGGATGAAGTCCTTCGGGATGTAAACCGCTTTTGTAGACTAGAAAGTTTATTGATCAGTCTAAGAATAAGAGGTTACTAAACTCGTGCCAGCAGTAGCGGTAATACGAGTGCCTCAAGCGTTATCCGGAATTATTGGGCGTAAAGGGTGTGTAGGCGGTCTTGTTAGTCTTCTGTCAAATTCTTCGGCTTAACCGGGGGCTCGCAGAAGAAACGGCAAGACTTGAGGGTGCGAGAGGTTTGCGGAACTCATGGTGTAGGGGTGAAATCCGTTGATATCATGGGGAACACCGAAAGCGAAGGCAGCAAACTGGCGCATTCCTGACGCTGAAACACGAAAGCGTGGGTAGCGAATGGGATTGACGCTCGCAGTACATGCTTTTTTAAGCAGAATGCTTCGGCAAAAGAAAATCATAGTCGGTTCACAACGAGAAATGAAAAACTCGCAGACTCAAACAGTTTCATTTCTCTGTTCACCTCCTCGATTTTCATTTTGCCTCCCGCAATGCTTAAAAAAGCATGTACTGCTCGCTTTATGTTGGAAAGAAAAACAACAGAAAGCGGAACGTAGGGGTACGTTGAGCACTAGTCCCCCCGTGAAGCGGAAGCGTTTTACGGGGATAACCTAGCTATATGCTGGAAAACCCGAGTATCTGGGAGTACTTCGTGAGTACGAAGTGAAAATCTCTCCAGTGCGGGCAATCAGCAGGAAAGGATTAATGAAATATGTCCTAGAGTATGAAGCCTCTTGCCCGGGGCTCGGAAAGAGTCGGGGCAAAACTATGTTTACAGCAGAGAATGATGGTGCAGCTGAAAGAGAGGTTGCAGATGTTCTCTTCGGTTTATATAGTTCAAGCCAATGGAGACATATGGGCAGTAGTTCATCGGACTGGAAACCTTTGTTGTTATCCAGAGTCAGTCCTTTGAAAGATTTTGCTTAAAACGGGCATCCAGATTAATCTTCCTCAGAGACTATACGCTGGGCTCAACTTTCTGAATCAAGGATATCGGCAGTCCGATGTCCCTTTTTCAGAGAGTTGGTGAAGATATAGTCCGAACTCTATGGCGACATAGAGAGGCAAGCAGAAATGACTTGCCCGACCCCATTAGAAAGGCGAAGTGCCTTCTAACGGGGCAAGCTTGCACACTTTGTGATGAGTCCGCCGCTGACATCGTAGGTCTACTTGATTAACGGAAGTCTTGAGACGGACATCCTGCTAGACTCAGTCTTTTCCGTGTCGGCTTGTGGCCTTGACTCATCATAGAGTAACCGATTTTCCGTATCGGTTGCTCTCATCACAAAGTGTGCAAGAGTGGCAATTTTGAATTTCCATTTGCAAATTTCTTTTTTGAACATTTGAATTTGTTTGGAATTTGGAATTTGTGATTTGGAATTTTCAAAATTGTTACAAAGTAACAATTTTGTAGATACCCCAGTAGTCCACGCCCTAAACGATGTTCATTGGCTTTTCAGAGTATCGACCCTCCGAGAGGCGAAGCTAACGCGATAAATGAACCGCCTGGGTAGTACGGCCGCAAGGCTAAAACTCAAAGGAATAGACGGGGACTTGCACAAGCGGTGGATTGTGTGGTTCAATTCGATGGTAAGCGAAGAACCTTACCAGGGTTAGAAATCTAGTCGAAGGCAAGCAGAAACGTTTGTCGTCTCACAAGGACGGCTGGACAGGTGCTGCATGGTCGAACCTAGTGTTCGACGACCGCCCGCTGGAGCAATCTGCGGGAAAAATAACCGGCTCATAACGATAGAGCCCTAACCTATTCGTTGGTATAATTACCTCATGAATAAGAAGGGTGTTATCGTAGGAAGTACAGATACTGATTTTTGCAATGTATTGTTATCAAAACCTCACCACGCATACGTTCTCGGCTTATGGTGCGCAGATGGGTACCACCGAACGAGCAGTATTGGATTAAGTAGCGTGAGTGAAAAGCTCGCGCAGACTTTTCTGGATTTCTTCAGAAAGTATTTTGATTTCAGTCGCTTGAAGCTACGGATATATCTTCCCGTAATAGCAGATGCCGACTTCGAGGTGAATCGGCTGTCAAAGATATTCGGAATCAAGACGATACGGCAATATCGCTTGAAGAAAGCAAAGGTCCCAACACTACATCTCTATGTGAATAGTAGACCGATGCTACGCTCATTTCGCGAGGCGCGACGTGCTGTGGTGAGGGCAACAAACAAGGAAATCTTATTCGCGTATTTTGCGAGAAGATTCGATGGAGACGGCTCCATTTCGGAAGATAAACGAAGCGATTGCCGGATTGTTTATAGCAATCAACTCGAAGCCGAAAACGATAAACATATACTCGTACGTTTGGGGTTCGTCCTAACAAAAGTATATCACTACAAAGATGCGCGAACGTATTGCTTATACGTTTCCCGCCTTGAAGCAACCAAATTTTTGGAGCATATTTCTAGATATTCTCCATTGCAAAAATCAGTATCTGTACCCTCGAGAGACTTAATCTACTGTCAGAGGTAGATTGGATGGTGATGTAACAATCTCCATAACACGCCGGCCCCTCATTCGCCTTCGGCGAACGGGTGAAGGTATAGTCCGTGCCTCTAGAGATAGGGGACTTGACACAGTCGTCAGTTCGTGGTTTGAATTGTTCCCTTAAGTGGGGTAACGAACGCAACCCTCGTTGCCTGTTATATGTGTCAGGCGAGACTGCCCCCCACCAAGTCCGGAGAGCTTGGTGGGAAAGCTCCAAATCACAAACAAATCTCAAATCTTAAATTCAAGATCCCAAATGAAGACTCTTCGTTTGAAGATTTCTGGTTTTGGATATTGAGTATTGTTTGGAATTTGGTGTTTGGTGCTTGGAATTTTCCCAAACCAACTCTATTGGTTTGGTGGGGGGAGGAAGGCGAGGATGACGCCAGATCAGCATGGCCCTCTGATACCCTGGGCAACACACGCAATACAATGCCGACTACAACGCGTCGCG
>Ga0155994_156_pt2 | contig 3449 bp, 3 predicted proteins | sample RifCSPlowO2_02_FD_107648 | JGI IMG/M metagenome (GOLD analysis project Ga0155994, IMG submission 107648) | Candidatus Taylorbacteria bacterium RIFCSPLOWO2_02_FULL_50_120
GCTCTACCAATTGAGCTAACCGCCCTTTAGCTTTACAATAATGTCCCACAAAATGCTCTACTAAGATATAGCAATTCCCCGCCTCTGGCAACCATTTGTCGAGTCCAACGGCTACATTTTGCGATTCCAGAATGATAATTGAGCTTAACTTCAGGAACTTGAAAATCCTCTGTGGTTTGGTCACGTTCATGCCTCGTTCAGTCGAACGGCTACCTTGCCAACTATATTCATTGGCCGTTAGTTTACGGGCTTTGCTTCTGGACAGCTTTTTGTTTCGCCACATTGAGGGACTGTTGCCGAATGGCAAAATCGTCGTTTTTGCCACGCAGAAATAAGGGTTATTTTGGACAAAAAGTGACAAAAACGCTATTCGGCAACAGTCCCATTGAAAATCTGGGATGCCAGTCAAACACTGGTAGTTTTGGTGCGGTTCGGTGTCTGGGCGTCTGAAATCCACACCCGCAGGGGTTGAACCTAATTCCTTCCCGTTCGCCCAAAATCTGAAATCAAAACTTTCTGAATACGCGAAGAGAAACTCTTGTGTTCCGCAAGATTTCGTGGGCTAATATGTTTTTTCGACCCTACGAGGCGGCTGGGCGGTGATATAATTTAGCAAGCAGGTATATCATTGCCTCCTCACTTTTTAATCGTAGTTCACCTCTCAATATTATGGACAACAAACAAGGAGCGGCGCCGTCCCAAAATGCAAACCAATCGCCGGCGACCGGATATGACAACGGCGGGCAGATGGGCAATACCGGCGAGAAGCCGGAACAGCAATCGGAACCGCAATTGGGAGCAGGGCATCAACTGCCTACTGTCTTGATTCTGGTAGCTGTTGCCATCGGTATTCTGGTTATACTCGCGCTCTTACCGAAAAAAGATGCGACACCGAAGACATTGGGTGTTGATAAAAACGGCGTGCCGATACTAATTCTTGATAAAAATCAAGTCATTGAAAAAGTTACCAGCGGCAAACCTCTTGACGAACCGGAAGTTCGCGCGGTCTTTCGTTGGGCAGTTGAACATCCAAACGAGGCGGCCCGGCTTAGCCCTGAAGAGAAGGCCGACATTATCAGAGCGTTAAATGAGTGACACTGCCATGCAAAAAACAAAGCACATTTGGCCTTCGCTCGTTTTGGGAGTCGCCAGCATTGTCTCAATTTCGTTGGCATCCGCCGTATTTTCGCAGGGAGGGTATCCGCCGCCAACGGATTTGATTGCCGAAACACAGGCGATAGGTTCCGGACAAATTAAACTCAAATGGCAAAAACCGACAAGCAGTGAAGTCATAGGTTACAATATCTACAGAAATAACTCATATTTAGATTATGTCATTGGCGCGAACACTTTATCTTATTACGACTCTAATTTGCGGCCGAGCACGGCCTATGATTATTTTCTCAAAGCGGTATACCTTGGCGTTAGTGAAGAAAATCTGCCGGCGTCAAACGTCGTCTTGGCAGTGTCTCCGCCTTATTGCACCAGTGATTGCGTCGGTCTCAATCCCTTTATTGCCGGCCCCGGGCGGGTGGTGGTTGATTTTAAGGGTAAAAAAATAGGCGAAAGCCGAAAGCAGTCGGAGACATTCTCGGTATCTTTGCCAGCCGGTCGGTATCAAGTTTACGCCCACTCATTTGACGCTTACAGGAACCGTAAAGACGGAATCCAAGACAATGAACGATGGTTTGTTTCTCTGATGTCAAACGACAAGGAGATTTCTAAAACCAATTTGACCCCTGAACTTGAAGACGGCAAAGATGAAGTGGCGATGACCGCCGTCATTGAAACCGAGCTTACGCTCACCGAGCCAGTCAACCAAATTAAAGCCATGCATGGCGCCTTCGTGAATGGCGGCGAGTTTGGTTCTGTTGGCGTGTCGGCGGTAATGTTTGTTGACATGAACCAATCGAACCCAGAGTGCCTTTTGGTGATTGATAAAACCGCCGACAAAGAGGTTGTCGCTCCTGGCGAACTTATTACTTATACCATTACCGCGCGAAATGACGGCGGGGCGAACTGCACCGGCACCGGCACTTACATTTATGATTTTCTGCCGCCGCAAGTAACATACGTAAGCGAAACTCATACGAACAACATGCACGTGCCCGGTCCAAACGCCTATTACTCTGACGGTCATTATGTCTGGTTGGCGGCCACTACGCCGCTTACGCCGGGCGAAGTGGCGACGGCTGTCATAACCGTTCAGGTTAAGGTTGAAGATGAGGTACAGCTTTCTTGCGAGAAGGAAGGGATAGTCAATCAAGCATACGCGACCAATAGTGAATACAGCAATCGTCGAATCCTTGTTTACAGCAATCCGCTGGTTATTAAGTGCGAACCGGAACCGGCGCCGGAAATTAATGCAACAATTGCGCCAGCGCCCAACCCGGCGTACACGGACGAAGCGGTGACGTGGACGGCGACTCCGTTTGGCGAGTGCCCCGGGCCGTTTAGCTATTCGTGGACGGGAGATGATGGGCTTACCGGCTCCACTCGGTCAATTACGCATGCATACGCAAACCCGGGAAGTTATTACGCGACCGTGACCGTTTCCGCGCCGGGTTGTCTTCCGATTACCAAACAATCCGCGGTGCCTCTCGTGGTTAAATCTCGAGAACCGATTACGCTTAGCTGTTCCCCGACGCCGCAAGTGGCGCAAATTGGAAGGTCGGTCACTTGGGAGGCCTCCGTTACTCCACCAAATCCTCCAGGAGGAGGAAATTATTCTTTCTCGTGGTCCGGCGACGAAAATCTATCCGGCAACTCGCAATCAGTCACTAAAACGTACGCAACTTCAGGCGTTAAGACTGCGCGCGTTTTCTTGACCAATGTTGCAAATTCTCCGGTGTGCTCCGGTACGGTCAGAGTACAGGATAATCCGAATTATCAGGAAATTTAAGAGATAGTATTTAGCTTTTTAGCTTGTTGGCTTTTAACTTTGAATTACAAAACTCTACATTCGGCGCGTTTTTGGAGCAAACGGCGTAAAAATCTGTTGATCTTTCGCCTCCCTCTCGCTCCATCGCGCTGTGTGAGTTGCTCCAAAAGCGCGCTTTCATGAGTTTCGTAATTCACAGTTTTTTAAGGAAAGGATACGGGCAACAAAAAATACCCGCTACAAGGTGTAGCGGGCATTCTGCTTGAAAAATTGAAAGGGACTGTTGCCGAATGGCAAAATCGTCGTTTTTGCCACGCAGAAATAAGGGTTATTTTGGACAAAAAGTGACAAAAACGCTATTCGGCAACAGTCCCTGAAAAACCAATCGCCCCCTATGGAGGCGGCGTCGCCGCAACGAGCGGCGCATCTGGGGTTTTCCCCGTCGTACTACTTGTTGTGCTCTTCGCTTTCTCCGACGGAGTCACAACCTTGAGATTGCTTGGAGGCGCCGGTTTTGCCGGCATGATAGGCGGATTCACCATGAAATCCTTGAGGATTCCGTCAGGAC
>Ga0155994_156_pt1 | contig 1650 bp, 1 predicted proteins | sample RifCSPlowO2_02_FD_107648 | JGI IMG/M metagenome (GOLD analysis project Ga0155994, IMG submission 107648) | Candidatus Taylorbacteria bacterium RIFCSPLOWO2_02_FULL_50_120
AAAGAGAGACATTTTCGGAAACCAGAGGAACGCTCGCCGCGCGCAAAGCGCGCGGCTCGCTTCCCGAGGCGAAATCCGCTTTTGTTGTGGCGACGAAATACTTTATGAAAAATCCAGTTGAAGAAAAGAATCTCGCACCGAAGTATTTTCTTTACGCGAGAAAATCCACCGAGGATGACGACAAACAGGTCATGTCTATTGAGGCGCAGTTGTTTGAATTGCGAGAATTCTCGCGTAAAGAAAATCTGTGTATTCTCCGCGAATACACAGAGTCGAAAAGCGCGAAGAAGCCGGGGCGGGAATTGTTCAACGAGATGATGTCAAAAATTGAGCGGGGCGAGGCAAACGGCATCGTCAGTTGGCACCCGGATCGTCTCGCCCGCAATTCGGTTGACGGCGGCAAAATTATCTATCTCGTTGACACCGGCGGAATCGCTTCTTTGCGCTTTCCGACCTTCTGGTGCGAGCCAACTCCGCAAGGCAAGTTCATGTTGCAAGTGGCGTTCGGACAATCAAAATATTACTCGGACAATTTAGTTGAAAATGTGAAGCGCGGTATCCGCCAAAAACTGCGCCGCGGCGAATGGCTGACGCTCGCTCCTCTCGGTTATGTGAACGACTACAAAGCGCGAAACATCAAACCCGACCCCGTGAAGTCCCGCGTCATCAAGCTCGCGTTTGAGGAGTACGCCAAAGGAACGCATACCGTCGCGTCTCTCTCGCAGTTTCTGGCGGAACACGGCATCGTGCAGAAAAAAGGAACGCCACTTGCCAAAGTTTCCGTCGTGAAGATGCTTACCAACCGCGCCTACATCGGATTTATCAAACATCACGGCGAGTGGCACGACGGAAACTTTGAGCCAATTCTTTCTCCGACACTGTTTGAAGCAGTGCAGAAGATATTCTCGGCTCGCCGAAAACCGCGCAAACAAAAGTCGCTCCTGCCGTTTGCGTTCACCGGTTTTGCGCGGTGTGGCGAGTGCGGCTGTGCGATTACGGCGCAGTACGCGACCAACCGCTTCGGTACTCGCTACACATATTATCGTTGCACCAAAAAGCACGGCAACTGCGCACAGCCGTACACCCAAGAACCTGCGCTCGCCGCTCAATTACAATCACTGCTTCAAACAGTGTCGCTTCCTCTTGAAGAAATTGAAAAGATGGAAAAACAAATTGACGAATGGGAGAAAGAATCAATTTCTTCAAGAGGAAATGTTGCCCAAAATCTCAAAACCAAACTTTCCGAGACGAAAGAAAGGTTAGACAAACTCGTGTCCATTTATCTTGACGGCGATATTGAGCGCGACACTTATCTTGAACGCAAAGACGCGCTCATGCGCCAGAAAGCGAAACTGGAGGAAAGTTTGACTGATTTTGGGCAACAGAGAAAGAATTGGATTGAACCCTTGCGGAGTTTCATTTCGTCTTTGAGAGAAGCCGCTCTTTTGGAAAAAGCGCAAAATTATTTGGAGTGGAAGCGCTTTTTCCAAAGAATCGGCTCTAACCCTTCTCTCAAAGACAAAACGCTTTTCATCAACTGGAACGAATTATGGGATTTCGTCGCCACAACAAAAGCGGATTTCGCCTCGGGAAGCGAGCCGCGCGCTTTGCGCGCGGCGAGCGTTCCTCTGGTTTCCGAAAATGTCTCTC